>FUWD013020085.1_pt1 | contig 29486 bp, 28 predicted proteins | sample 1063281 | NCBI WGS metagenome assembly FUWD01 (sample SAMEA79048168, study PRJEB19326) | metagenome | biome: marine | reverse complement strand
GTCTGTTCTGTAGATTTTTTAATATATTGACTTTTATTCTGCTATATATCCTCCCACTCTTAGCACTCTTGCTTTTACTAACTTAGCGAATATCCCTTACCAAAATGGCTTATTGCTCTATCGGTACGTGGGTAGATTCACCATCGCTTACAGCCTGCAGTTTCTCCAGTGCACTGTCCAAGCTTTCCAGACCTCGAATCATAAACTTAACTCTTTTATTTTCCTTAACCACCTTGAACTGTCCGCCAGCAGCCGCTTCAAGTTTCGACAACAGTTTATCAAAACCGCCTTCATCATAGAACGCTTTTCCTGTTTCTGAATCCTTATCCGGACAGTGAAGAATCATCGCTTCACCCTTTACGGTTACGTTTACCAACCCAATACCTGAGGCACAGAGCTTCATTCGGGCCGCCATTGTTAGATTGTAGGCACTCTCTGGGAGCGGACCGAAGCGATCCCGTAATTCCTGTTCCCATTCATCAATCTCTGCATCCGTCACTGCTTGCGACAGCCGCCGGTAGAGATTGAACCGTTCAATGCTGTCCTCCACATAATTATCCTCAAGTAACGCCGGGACGTCTACATCTACACTGGTCTCAATCTTCGAGTGGTGAGGAGTTTCTATAGAAGCCACACCCTGATCCTCTTTCAACTCCCTTACAGCATCTTCCAGAATTCGCATATACATCTCATAACCAAGGTCGTTGATGTAGCCGCTTTGCTCTGCTCCCAGAATGTTCCCGGCGCCGCGTATGTCCAGATCCCTCATGGCGATGCTGAAACCTGACCCTAAGTCCGAGAACTCCTCCAGAGCCATAAGGCGCTTCCGGGCATCCCGCGTAATCCGGTTCAGTGGTGGCGTAAGGAGTAGGCAGTGTCCTTTCCGGTCAGAGCGACCTACGCGGCCGCGCAATTGATGCAGTTCCGCTAAACCGAACCTGTCCGCTCGATTGATAATCATGGTGTTGGCATTGGCGATATCAATTCCGTTCTCTACGATATTAGTTGAAACGAGAATGTCGAATTCTCCTCGGTAGAAGTCCACCACGATTTTCTGGAGTAGAGCCGGCTTCATTTGTCCATGAGCAAACCGAATGTTGGCTGTCGGTACTTCATCCCGCACTTTCGCCGCCATCTCTTCTATGTCTTTCACGCGGTTATGAATAAAGAACACTTGCCCATTTCTCGCTAATTCGCTGGTGATGGCTCGGCGAATTATGAGTGGATTGTACACATGAATTTCCGTGTCAATAGGCTGACGATTCTGCGGAGGTGTCTGGATGATACTCAAATCCCTCACTCCCATGAGAGAAAACTGAAGCGTCCGCGGGATTGGTGTAGCAGTTAATGTCAGCACATCTACTGTGGCGCGGAGTTCCTTAAGTTTTTCTTTCACAGTAACGCCGAACCGCTGCTCCTCATCAATTACCAGCAACCCAAGATTCTTAAACTGTACATCCTTGGAAACCAACCGGTGAGTCCCAATGGCGATGTCAATGTTTCCGGTAGAAATATCCGCTGTGATTTTCTTCAGATCAGCACTACTCCGGAATCGGGAAAGACTCTCAATCCGCACTGGGAAATCCTGCATGCGCCTGTTGAACGTTCTGGAATGCTGATCCACCAAAATAGTTGTGGGTGCGATAACCGCAACTTGCTGTCCATTCATGACCGTCTTGAATGCCGCTCTAATCGCCACTTCCGTCTTGCCAAAGCCGACGTCTCCGCATACCAATCGATCCATGGCGGCGCTTTTTTCCATGTCGCGTTTTACTTCCTTGATGGCAGTCATCTGATCCGGTGTCTCTTCAAACTCAAAGCGGGCTTCCATTTCTGTCTGCCAATGCCCATCCGGTGCAGAGGCTTGAGCTTTCTGCATTCGGCGTTTAGCATAGAGTTTTATGAGCCCATCCGTAATATCTTTCAGACGTCTTTTCGTACTAGCTTTCTTGCGAGCCCATTCGCCGGAACCAAGTCGAGAAATCTGTGCCTCCGACCCTTCCCGGCCGGAGTACTTACTCACCTTATGCACCGCACTGACGTGGACATTCAGCCGAGCGCCGTCACTATATTCTAACACCACCACTTCGTGTGGAGTCTTTTCTACTTGGATGGTCTCAAATCCCATAAATCGACCGATTCCAAAATCATCATGTACAACAAGATCTTCACGATGAAGGTCGCGCATCTCCTTGAACGAAAGTCCGCGATGATATCGCTTGCTGTGGCGCTTCGCCCTAAAAAATCGATTGAAAATTTGATGATCGGTGTAAACCGCTACTCCTTCGCCGGGGAGTACAAATCCTGAATGCAGACTTTCTACAGTCAAATTGTACTTGAGGCTCGATGTCGTTTCGCCCAGCAACTCCTGAAGTCGGCTTTGCTGATTGTCACTATCGCATAAAATGAGCGTTTCAACACCTTCTTGAGAAAGCCGTTGAAGGTGTTGGCGAAGAAGTTTTATGGAGGAATTAAAATCCGGCTGGGGACGGGCATCAAGAGCAAAAGAAGCATCCGACTGCAGTCGCTCCGTCGAACCGAGAAAAAGTCGAGGTCTCTCTTCCACTTGTAGAACAAATTCATTAGCCGAAAGGAACAGTTGTTCTGCCCGTTTGCCCTTTCGGTCGCGTTCTTCCACCGCTGCCAGTACCATTCCCGGCTGTTGGAGAATTACCGTCGATTCTTTCGGCAAATGAGATAACAGAGACATCATTCGTTCAGCAGGCATCTCGCTTGCATTAGGTATAATGCGTATTTTATCCAGCGATTCCACTGACCGCTGTGTGCCAGGATCAAACTCTCGGATGGACTCTACTTTATCCCCGAAAAATTCCAACCTTACCGGCAGATGCCCAGAGAAAGAAAAGACATCCACGATGCCACCCCTGACCGCAACCTCTCCCGGTTCATCGACAAATCCGACGAGATCGTACCCCTGCTCCACCATTTTTGCTTTTAGTCCGTGAGGTTCTAAGCGGTCACCTTTCCGAATGTCTACAACACGATCACGAAACATATCTGCCGAAGCTACTTTCTCAATAACCGCATTGGCGCTGGCTACTAATATAAATCGTCGTGCTAGGCTGAGACTATCCAATACCTCTGAGCGCTGCACAAGAAGAGCCGTGTCCACCACCCGCTCTGGATCTTCAGGGTCAAGTCCTAAAGCCGGGAAAAAGAGCGTCCCTCGGGCACCCAGCGATTCCAAATCCGACAGCATGAGCTTGGCTGTTTCTTCATCGGGAGTGATAACCAGCAGTTGGGGAGTCTCTTCAGCAAATATTTCAACAAAAAGTGACGGCGTGGATCCTACAAAATGTTCTACGGTAGCTGCTCCTCCAAGAGCAACAGAGGACAAAATCTCCTCCATTGGCAATGTGAGCCGAAAGGCACTCTTTATGTCTGTTAACTGTTTCACTAATTTTTAGTTTACAATATTACGGATAACGAGTTGTAATCGGAAGCCAGTCAAACAATCTACATTGAAGATAACGTATGGCAGTACAAAGGTATCATGGTAAATTTCTTACCATGAAAGCAGCAAAATACCTGGGTCCCGGAGCCGTAATGTTGGCCGCGGTGTTGTGGGCAATAGACGGTCTTCTGCGTCAAAACCTCAGCGACGTTCCCGCCTTCCAAATCATTTTACTGGAACATGCCATTGGAGCTGTTGTCTTCCTACCAGTTCTTATTCGCGGATGGAAGGAAGTGACTGCTATGCGGGAGCGGGCGTGGATCTCAGTGGCGTGGGTATCCGTTCTGGGCGGTATTGTAGGTACTGTCGCCTACACTAAAGCACTTAGCTACGTGGATTTCATTGATCTGTCTGTAGTGGTGCTGATCCAAAAGCTACAGCCTCTTTTTGCAATCACTCTAGCGGCGATTATCCTCAAAGAAAAATTAACGAAGCGATTTCTTATTATGGCTTCTGTCGCTCTACTGGGAGGATACCTGGTAACATTCGGAGCAAATTCAATTGGTGAAATGAGTGAAAAAACAATGGTTGCATCTTTGCTCGCTTTTGTCGCCGCTTTCGCTTGGGGTAGTTCCACAGTTCTCGGTAAACACGCACTCAAACGGCTCTCTTTCTTCACATTGACTGCACTGCGCTTGTGGGTGACAGCAATCGTAGCCGGTACTGTTTTCCTCTCCCTCCGTAACCGCTCTGATCTCTTTGCACTTAGTTCAAACCAATGGATTACCATCCTGATCATTGTCTTTTCTACCGGCAGCGTAGCTCTCTTTATCTACTACTTTGGATTGAAGAAAGTCCCCGCCGGTCACTCAGCCATCTACGAACTATTCTGGCCTTTTACAGCCGTTATATTTGATTGGGTGCTTAAGGGTAGTATCCTTCAACCAATGCAGATTTTAGGCGCGATGCTCCTCTTGGCTGTTTCTATAACACTCCCTAGAGAATCGCAAACAGACAATTCTTGACAGCACCTTTCACAGCCCGAGACCATAATCGGAATCTTCTTCTGAATATTTTCCATGAAATGTTCTGGGGGTTCGGTGTCGCTTTTCACTCCTTGGAAGCGATTGTCCCTCTTTTTCTTGCGACACTGAACGCCCCGAAAATAGTGGTTGGATCGGTGGCGGGTGTATTCATAATTGGTATGGCCATCCCCCAGATATTCTCAGCTTTTTACGGCTCACGAATTCGCAATCTGAAACTAGCTACCGTTCTGATTCACATGTTGCTTCTGCCGCCCATATTCACAGCGGGCTTTGTCTTTGCCTTCATGGGCCCCCACGGCCCGAATGCGTGGATATTTTATTACATCTGCTACATCCTGTTTACCCTGGGCGTTGGGATTGTACTGCCCATCTGGGCCGATTTCCTGGAAACAGTTCACCTTGCCGAACGGCGGGGGTCCTTCTTTGGTATATCATTTGCCGGCAGCAGCGTGGCGGGATTTGTGGGTGGTTTTGTTGTCAACCATCTGATTGACAAACCTGACCCCGTACCATACATCGGGATTGGGTTTCTCATCTATGCTGTCTGTATTCTGGGAGCAATCCTGCTCTTTATCCCCTACCGATCGCGACCCCGTCCAGCAAGTGAGAGGGCTCATTCCTTTACACAGTTCACGACAGTGTTGAAAGGTATCATAAAAACAGATCACAATTTCCGAAACTACATTCTGAGCCGTATCATCCTCACTGCCAATTACGCTGCTATTCCGCTGTATGCCGTTCACGCACAAGATAAGCTGGATTTCCACATCAGCGAGGCGGGGATATTTACTGCACTAATGGTAGCTGCTAGTGGATTTTCCAGTTTCCTGGCTGGTAAAATCGGCGACCGTTTCGGGCACAAGTACGCCATGGCAATATCTTTCCTCGCCTACCTGGGGGCGCTCATCTCTGCACTGCTGGCCGAAACACTTTGGCACGCATACCTCATATTTATTTTCATGGGTGTCGGAAAAGGAGGATTTATGACCTCTGCAATGAGTCTTGTGTACGAGTTCGCCGGTGACAAAGACAAGAAAATATACTTCGCCCTCATCGACACACTCACAGCCCCATTCGTCCTTATTGCCATTCTGCTCTCCGGGTTCTTTATCTCCACCGGCTCTATTCCACCCGTTCTAACGGTAATCGGCTTCATCTTGATAGCCGGTATCCTGGCACTCATATTCCTGACAAAGGAACCTCGTACTCTTCGGGAAGTGCCAATCCCGAGAGAGCCGATATCTTAAATCATGGAGAAAATCAATTATATAAAATCATCATCTATTAATATCATCTCAAACACTATAGAAGTAACCGCTTACCATTAACTTAATCCACATCACAGTTATATACTTTACCCACAAAATGCAACCGAGTTTAAAACACCTTAAATCGCTTCATGTCAACATGTTACAAAAATTCCGAAAAAGGAGTATATGTCAGCCAATACCACAACAGTTTTTTAATCAAAGACTTTTCACCTTGAATTTCTTCCTTAGAGAAGTAAATTTCTACCAACTTCACTCAGATATTCAATGGCTCGACATTTAGCACTTAGATCAGGCAACCCGGCTCTCACCTCCAAGGTCTTTATGGAACTTGGCAGGGCAGATGCTGCCAGCGCCATGACCATCCAGGGAACCGTAAACAAGACAGGGCTGGCGTTGCTTTTGCTTATGGCTGCCGCCACACTCACATGGAACAGCCCTGAAGCTGGTGGGCTTATCTGGATCGGAGCATTAGGCGGATTCATTGTAGCACTCATTACAATTTTCAAGAAAACAGCCGCTCCTTATACTGTGCCGGTCTATGCTGTTCTGGAGGGTCTGTTTCTTGGAGGAATCTCCCGCATATTCGAATCCATGTATCCCGGTATTGTCCAGCAGGCGGTTTTTCTCACCTTTGGGACATTAGGCGCTCTACTTTTGGCGTATCGCTCAGGACTCATAAAGGCGACGGAAAACTTTAAGTTGGGTGTTACAGCTGCCACAGGCGGCATCGCCTTCGTTTACATCGTCAGCATCGTTATGGGTTTTTTCGGCATACAATTTCCCATGATTCATTCCAGTGGTCCTATGGGAATCCTCTTCAGTGCTTTTGTTGTTGTCATCGCCGCACTGAATCTGGTAATGGACTTTGACTTCATAGAAGAAGGGGCTGAACACGGTGCACCCAAATATATGGAGTGGTACGGCGCCTTTGGACTTTTAGTAACACTTATATGGCTTTATCTTGAAATATTGAGATTATTGGCTAAACTTAGGGAGCGATAAATTCTATGAAAGCGATGAATACAATACTTTTGATTGTAGCCGCTGTTCTTCTCCTCGGAGGATGCCAGGATAAACCCGATCGGCATTTCGAACTGGGGAACTGGTATTATGAAAAGGGCCTTTACGACGATGCTATCCTGGAATACCGTGATGTGGTCCGGATGATGTCATCTGATCCTGCCTCTATGCCTAGAGAACAATTGAACACACTTGCTAAAGCGCACTACAATCTTGCCGTCAGTTATGTTCAGAAAGGGTGGCTGGACGAGGCACTTCGGGAGGCTGAGACGGCCTTTACCCTCTGGCCATCAGATGATAACCGTGAGTTGGTGGTAAATCTACAAGAGCCCCAGCAGTAAATCACAGCCAACAGTGACAAAAAAATAAACCCGGGATATTCCCGGGTTTTCTTTTGTACTGACCTGTTAAATATTTACATCCCGGAGCGGTGTTCTCCCCCATCCGTATAAACGATAGAGCAGTTAATGAAATCAGCTTCCGGCTGCAACATCAGATAAACAACATTGGCAACATCTTCAGGACGAGTGGTACGTTTCATAGGATTACGCTCCTTCGTCAGCTCCACCCACTCTTCCCACCGATCGGTAATTTTAGTAAGCGCCCGGGTAGGTGTTACACCAGCTTGAATACAGTTGGCCGTAATCCCGTGCTGTCCAAGTTCCCAGCCAATTTGCCGGGTGATACTCTCTAACGCTACTTTGGCCACGCTTACGGGACCGTACCCTTCCATAGCTAGATAGTTTCCCTCAGAAGTCAGCCCCAGAACGCGGGAACCCTTGCCCAGCAGTTCTGCATCATACAGCTTCTGCACCCAGTAAAGTAGAGACGTCCCCATTACGTGAATCGTCATCTCCATCTGCTTTTGAGTTGCGGGTTTTTCACCGAAAAAGTTTGTGGTGGTTCCAAAGGCGATGGAGTGTAGCAGCAGCTTGAGTGGCTTTCCTCCAGTAATCTCTTTAATCTTCGGCAAGTACTCATCCATCACTTCAGGTGAAGCAGCATTGGTGTTGAAGAAATGGCAGCGACCATCGTTGACACCTTTTAACTCTTCACAGAAAGCTCCTGCTTCCTTTTTAATGTCTCCACGATCGAAATGAAAACCTATAATACCGTAACCATTTTCGGCAAGTTTCCGTGTCGTTGCTCCACCATGGCCGGTGGAGCACCCAAGTATCAAAACCCACTCTTTCATCTAAAACTCCTTTTCTTTAACTGTGATAAATTTATATCATAAAATAGCATACACAAAGGATTGGTGGTTTGTAAGGTAGAAATTTGTCGGTTATACGTTGTATAGCCTTTATTATGCTAAGAAATTTCGTACTTCCCGCATTGAAACAAAGTGGCTAAGTGTTAACTTCCCGTTCATCTCATCTAAGAATTTGTACGAATTCTTAAAAGGAGCCTAGTGTGGAACAAAAATCTAATTATAGTAAAGAAGAGCTTTTGATCGTCGCTGATGAAGGGTTTGACGGTGCAGGGAGCGGTAAACTACCAATGCCTCCCATGCTAATGGTAGATCGTATTCTGCAGATTTATGAAGATGGAGGTGCTTTTAATAAAGGTTTCATCTTGGCTGAATTGGATATTGTATCAGACCTGTGGTTCTTTGATTGTCATTTTAAAGGTGACCCCGTCATGCCCGGCTGCCTTGGATTAGATGCACTATGGCAACTCTCCGGATTTTTCCTCACTTGGATTGGAGGTAAAGGAAAAGGGAGGGCTTTAGGGTGCGGAGAAGTAAAATTTAAAGGTCAAATCCGCCCACATCACGAAAAAATAATTTATAAAATTGATATTCGCCGGGTGATTAAAAAACCCGTCTATATGGTATTGGCCAATGCCTCCGTCGAAGTAGAAGACAGAACTATATATGTGGCAAAAAACCTGCAAGTTGGACTCTTTACAGGTCTAATCTATCCACCCCCTGAAGGTGAAGTAGAAGCATTCTAACCTTGCTTTATTATGCCACTCCAATGCGGAATTGTCGGTCTGCCAAACGTGGGGAAATCAACACTCTTCTCCGCTCTCGTTCGGCGGCAAGTCCCTGCTGACATTTATCCTTTCACCACCATTGAACCCAACGTGGGTGTTGTCTCGGTCCCAGACGACCGCCTCAACAAGCTGGGTGAGATCCTCCAACCAGAGAAAATCATCCCCACTACTCTCAGAATTGTTGACATTGCCGGTCTCATTAAGGGATCTCATCACGGCGAAGGATTGGGAAATCAATTTCTGTCGCAGATTAGGGAAGTGGATGCCATTATTCACCTAGTCCGTTGCTTTACGAGTGAACAGGTAATCCACATTACTCCGGATTTGGATCCTATCTGCGATATAGATATAGTGGATACTGAACTCATTTTGAAAGATTTGGACACAGTCTCCAGTGCCATGGAAAAAGTAAGCAAGAAGGCTCAATCAGGGGATGCTGTGGCAAGCAAAGAACAGGAAAACTTAGACTTAATTTCCTCTCATCTTGATAGTGGTAAGTCAGCACGTGAACTAATTTTGGATGAACAGGGTGAGACATTGCTCAAAGAATTTTCTCTCATTACCTCCAAGCCGGTACTCTATGTGGGAAACGAAAATGAAGAGGAGGCAACTTCCCACCATTCCAGAGCTGCGACTGACGCCCTAATAAGCTGGGGTAATGCTAACAATCAGGACGTCATAATCCTGAGCGCCGCACTGGAGCATGAATTGACTTTTCTGGAAGACGAAGAAGAACGGCAGTTCTTCATGAAAGAGTGGGCATTAGAGCAGGCAGGACTGGAAATGCTGATTCAATCTTCTTATCGCTTGTTGAATCTTATCACTTTTTTTACAACTGAATCAAATCATGTCCAGGCCTGGACAGTGCAAAAGGGTACTACTGCTCCGCAGGCTGCCGGGCAGATTCATTCAGATTTTGAGAGCGGATTCATTCGTGCAGACGTTTACCACTACGAAGATATTATTCAAACCTGCTCAGAACCAAAACTGCGTGAAGCTGGCAAAATTCGGTCAGAAGGGAGGGATTATGTTGTTCAGGATGGTGATGTTATACAATTCAAGTTCAATGTATGAATGAGGATTAATTATGTACTTCTTCATGATCTTGATTTATCTTTTGACTGGTTTCTCTTTCATAACTTTACTGTTAACTGGGATTCAAGGCTACTTCGAATTCTATGTCATAAGTGCTAATCACGTTACATTCGGATTTTTCACTGCTATTATCTATCTTTTTACTGAAGTATTGGTCATGTTTTTTTTCGTGGGAACGGGTGTTAGTATCAAAGAATACATCCAGGAGAAAGGCGTCAGCACAGAATTTCATAAGAACTCTCTCGCCATAAAGAGAAAGTTATATCCCCCAACCCTCACTAATGTGTTTTTGGTTATGACCGTTTTTATCATCGGCGGTGGGGTGGATACCGGTAGTATTCCCGGCTGGATGCATGGTATTCTTTTTCTATTCGCACTATACCATTTTACTACTACTATCCGCACGCAGCACAACTGTTTTAAAGAAAATACAGCCTTGATTCTTGAAATGACAAAACTCCAACCAAACAGCACAACAGAATAATTTTACTATGTTTGATACCTTCGGAACAGAGCATCTCCTGACATTATCGATAATCGCCCTTATTCAAATTGGAGTGTTGGTTTATGCTGGAAAATTCTCTTCCGAAAAGGGCAGAAATATCATTCGATGGATTGTGATTTTGGGATTGCTTGGACACGAAGTCATTCGACATATATATTTTGCTTTTGATGGAAAATGGGACTACCACACAACATTACCACTGCATCTCTGCGGACTTAATGTTTTTCTCGTAGCATATGTTTTATCAACTAAAAGTCGTAGAGCATATCCAATCGCTTACTTTTGGGCGATTGGCGCTATTCACTCCATCCTGACTCCAAGCATTACAGATAATTTCCCCAGTTATTACTACATCGAATATTTCTTCGGTCACAGTCTTATAATTTTAGGCGTCCTATTTCTTATCATTACTACTGATCTCCGGCCGACATTACGATCTCTGCATACTTCTATTCTTGTTTCACTGGCAGTGATTGGAGTGATCGGGATTTTTAACCTGATCTTTCACACCAATTACATGTATCTCCTCTATCCTCCTGAAGGCGATAATCTTGCTCAGTTTTTTCCTGACGGGAATTATTTAGTCATACTCATATTAGCGGGGATTATTCATTACTATCTTTTCTATCTTCCCTATGGCATACATGATTTTCTACAACGAAAAAAATATTTAAACCTAAATTAGATGAATTAACCTAGACTTTATGATCACAGTAAAAGCGATAGACCACATCAATTTCCAGGTGAAAAACCTGAAAGAAACCATAGAATTCTATCAAACCGTTTTTGGCTTTAAAGTAAAAGAAACGGGAGAAACCGATAATGGACCGTGGGCAATTTTCGGCAGCCCAAAAGCCGGGTATTTCTGCGCTTATGAATATCCAGCACTGGAGATGCCTGATGAGGGTCTGCGTATCAGTCATTTTGGTCTATATGTGGATGACTTCGAATCACTGATGGAAAAATTAAGAGACCTAGGCGTCAATATTCTTTACGGTGGGGCTGTGGATTGGGGCAAATCTAATTCCATTTATATCACCGATCCCAGCGGCTGGGAGATAGAATTAGCAGAACAGTTCGGCGGAGGACTTGATTGATGCGTCCGCTGGAGATAATCTTTTTTCTTCTGCTTTTCTTCTGTATGGGTACGCTCTTCTCCCCAGCTGAACGAAAACGATATTTTTGGAAAACCGTCCTGCTAACTGCTGTAGCTGGTGGAATTCAATGGTTCGTGGAAGGTTTCCGGTGGCAAATAATCCCGGGTTATGGTTTTATGTTGGTTCTCATTCTTACAAGTTTTAAACCCCCCAGGAAACTCTCTTTAAAAATTATCCTGACTCTCTTTCTTATTATTGTGGTTCTCCCTTCCATGTTACTCCCGGTGATCGAACTCCCGACTCCTACGGGCCCTCACAGCGTTGGTACATATACGTACCACTGGATAGATCACAACCGGCAGGAGCGGTTTACGGATGAAGACTTTCGGGACGCCCGTCAATTGATTGTACAGATTTGGTACCCCTCTGTGCCGGAGGAAGGGAGCAAACCGGCTCCCTATTTTGATCACCCTGAGATACGCGGTCCGGCTCTTTCGGCGGCAGGGAATTTCCCCTCATTTGCATTGACCTATCAGCACTTGACCAAAACCCACAGCTACACTGATGCACCGGTTACAAGTGGCGTTCAGTTCCCGGTGCTAATTCTTTCCCATGGAATCATGGGTACACGTTTTCTGCATACCAGTTTAATTGAAGAATTGGCAAGTCATGGCTATGTTGTAGCTGCACTAAATCATTCTTATGATGCGAACGTCTCAGTTTTTCCTGACGGCAGCAGTGCTGATTACCGTTCACACATCGGCCCAGAGGTTGCTTATGAAGATTCCGTGACCCTTCGTCATCGTCAACTCAACACGCGAGTGGAAGATGTCCGATTCATCTTGGATCAGATAGAGCAAATACAGTCCGGTAACATAGAAAGTCCGCTTAGCGGGCGGCTGAATATTGAGAAAGTGGGAGTGCTTGGACATTCTTTCGGGGGAGCAACCAGTGTAGAAATTTCATCAAGAGATAATCGCTTCAAAGCGTGCCTGGTACTAGACAGTTGGTCACTGGCCGTAGCAGACAGCACCATTGAAAAAGGGCTGGAACAGCCGCTACTCTACATGGGGCGACCCTCTTGGCCGGACAGCCGTAACGACACACTTATCAAATCACTGATCGAAAACAGTAACGGAACCGCATACTATCTTACACTAGAAGGAACTCACCATTTTGACTATACCGACATACCATTGTTTTCACCATTCTTGAAGTATCTTGACAAAGCAGGAGAGATTCCGGGGCGACGAATAGTAGAGATAGTTAATCGCCTAACAGTGATGTTTTTCGATAAGTATCTACTGGATAACGATGTTGATTTTATCAATGTTGAATCTGATTATCCTGAAGTAACACTTTCGGTAGTCCACTAAGATATCACGATTGGAAAAACAGTTTTCTGTTCTTCCTGGTTGGACATTGCAAAATGATCGCTTCTCTTAAAATAGAAATATTTATTCCTACTTCTCAATCTCTGAAAGCTAAACGCCGCGTTGTGAACCGCATTAAAGGGCGACTCCGCAGCCGTTATAATGTCTCCGTCGCTGAAACTGGTGGAAACGATAAGTGGCAACGGGCGGAACTGACAATAGCTATGGCTGGTAATAGCAAACATCATCTGGAAAAGGAAATCCAAACTGTTCGAACAGTTATAGATAACATCTGTTTGGGTTACGCTGAAATTCTTTCAGTAATTGTGGGTTTTATTTAGATAAATCGATCTTATTGTGAAACAATCACAAACTCACTTCGGACTATATCTACTCTTGATCCTCGCCATGGTCATGTGGGGGCTCTCATGGACCAATGCTAAAATACTCGGGGCCTATACTTCAGCATCGGTTCTCACTTTCTGGAGATTTGCCTTTTCTGGGCTCTCTTTTATCCCGATTCTTATTTTTACAAAACAATCTCCTAAGCTAAACTTGAAAAGCAGTGTACTTGTCATGGGTGGAGCCATCTCCATTACGCTCTACAACTTCGCTTATTTCTACGGAACTCATATAGGAACGGCTGCTGTTGGCGGTGTGGTTGTCCCAACTATGAATCCTCTGTTTACATTTATTTTAGCCATTTTAGTCGCCAGAAGAATGCCTCTCCAGAGAGAAACTATTGGATTACTGTTAGGGTTTGTGGGCGGTGTTCTCATCCTGCAAGTATGGACCTTCAACTTCGATGAGCTTACAACCAGTGGGAATACCTACTTCGTTATCTGTTCCCTATCGTGGGGTTTCTTGACCGTTATAACGTCCAAGGCTAAAGACGATATTCCCATCCTTGCCTACAGCTTCTGGACCTTTTCCCTCGCCGCTATTCTCTCCTATCCTTTTGCTGCTAACTACAACATCACTTCGATATTTTCATACGACTGGATTTTCTGGCTTAATTTTCTTCTGGTAACGTTCGGGTCTATGGTTTTTGGTACTACAGTCTATTTCTACGGTACGGTCATCCTCGGCTCGGAGAGAGCCAGTGCTTTCATATTCACTGTGCCGCTTAGTGCTGTTATTTTTAGCATGATCTTTCTGAAGGAAGCATTGGAAGTTTCAACGGTTGCGGGTGGAGTATTGGCGATGGTAGCTGTCTACATAATAAACAGAACTAAGGGGATTTTGTCGACCGCTTAAAAAAAATTATTAATTTTTACAGAATCGTCTGATTTTCACGTTCCACTTTTCATTACAAGAATGTAAACTTTACCTTTCCTATTTCCTTAAAGAGAAACAATTGAACCAATTAAAAACCAAAATTGATTCCAAAACAGCACAGCTACCCAATTACTATTTTATAACACTTTTTATTAATGTCTAAATCCAAGTTGTCTCAAACTACTATTATAGTTGGTGCCCAGTGGGGAGATGAAGGCAAAGGTAAAATCACGGACTTCTTTGCCGGTGAGTGTGACTACGTCGTTCGATTTCAGGGAGGTAACAATGCCGGACATACGGTTATTGTTGGCGATGAAGTCTATAAGTTGCACCTGATTCCCTCGGGAGTACTTTATTCTCATCCTCTGTCTGTCATCGGTGCTGGAGTTGTAGTTGACCCAAAAGTGCTTCTTTCTGAGATTGCGTCACTCAAGGAGCGGCAAATAGAGCCAAAATTGATGATTAGCGAAAGAGCTCATGTCATCATGCCCTATCATATCATAATGGATGAATGCCTCACAGGGCATCAGGGGGAGTTGGCGGCAGGGAGTACCAAGCGAGGCATCGCCCCGGTTTACGCTGACAAAATGTATCGCCACGGTATCCGTATGGGTGATCTGCTAGAGCCGGCCATTTTTGAGGAAAAACTCACCAAAGCTTTTTCTTTCAACAAAAATGTAATTGAGGGCGCCTTCGAATCTCGTTTCGACCTCAGCTTTGACAGTATCTATACTGAATATTTGGATTACGGTGAAAGGCTGAAAGAATATTTGGCTGATACTGAACTGGAACTCTACCGTGGTTATCAAAAGGGAAAATTATTCCTCTTTGAGGGCGCTCAGGGGATGTCACTTGATGTGGACCACGGCCTCTATCCTCACACCACAAGTTCTAATATGGCGGCGGGACATGCTTCAACTGGATCTGGAGTAGGATTAAACGGTGATCGGCGCGTTATCGGTGTGGCCAAAGCATATGTTACACGTGTCGGCATCAGTCCTTTTACCACCGAACAAACCGATGACGTGGCAGTCAGACTTCGCGAAAAAGGACATGAGTTTGGCACTACAACCGGTAGACCTCGGCGGATCGGCTACCTTGATCTTGTCCAGTTACGACAGGCTGTTCGTGTTCACGGTCTCACCGAAATCGCTCTTACAAAACTTGATATCCTGTCAGGATTTAATCCAATTCACATCTGCACAGCTTATAATATCGGCGAAGAACATTTTACGGAAATGCCGGCAAGCCTCGAGAAAATACGACGAGCAGAGCCGATTACTGTTGAGTTGGAAGGGTGGGAAGAAACAACTCCGGAAGATATCGATAATTATTGTAATAAAGGATATGACAGTCTTCCAATGTCCATGCAGCGTTATATAGAATTCATTGAGAATGAAGTTAATTGCCCAATCACTATTATCTCTCTCGGCCCAGAGCGAACACAAACTATCATACGATCGGACATTTGACTTTTACATCCGAAACCATAGACTTTAATTCGCTCACTTCTGACGAAATTCTCTCTACGCTTGCGGAGAATGGCCTCGCTCTGACGTCGAAAGAGATCCTCAAAATCCAGAATGACATACTAAAGAGACCGCCATCACTGGCAGAATGTGTATTATGGTCCATCCAAGGCTCAGAGCATTCCTCCTATAAAAGCAGTCGTCCTCATCTGAAGCAATTCATAACTGATGGACCGACGGTTGTCTTGGGTGCAAAGGAAGATGCCGGAGTTGTTGCCGTTGCTACCGATAAAAAAGGAAATCGCTACTGTGTGGTGATGAGTCATGAATCCCATAATCATCCATCCCAGATTGTACCATATGAAGGGGCAGCCACTGGCATCGGCGGGAATGTACGGGACGTCTGCTGCATGGGAGCTAAAGTCATCGCAGTGGCAGACGGACTTCGGTTTGGCGATATCAGTTCCCCAAAAACGAAATGGATCCACGAAGGTGTGGTGGCAGGGATCGCCGGTTATGGGAATCCCCTCGGAATTCCAAATCTATGCGGTGACCTTTACTATGATGAGGGGTATAACGATAATTGTCTGGTGACTGTGGTTACCCTGGGTATTGTCCGGGAAGATGAAGTTATCCACTCCACTGCTCCGGAAAATGCGGACGGCTACGACTTAATTCTTGTTGGAAAGCCGACTGACAATAGCGGGTTTGGTGGAGCAAGTTTTGCTTCTCTGGAGCTAAATGAGGAGGAGAAGGAGTCGAAAAAAGCCGCTGTTCAGGAACCGAACGCATTTCTGGAACGACATATTTTGAAATCGACATACGCCCTTTTCAATCTCCTCAAGGAACGTGGAGACATGGACAAGATCGGGTTCAAAGATTTGGGAGCCGGCGGTATCGCCTGTGCAAGTGTAGAACTGGCAGATAGTGCGGGATACGGCGCTGAAGTTTTTCTTGATCAGGCGCATGTGAGCATGGATAATCTTCATCCGTCCGTCATTCTCTGTTCCGAAACTCAGGAGCGCTTCATGTGGGTTGTTCATCCGGAATTGACACCGATTATTTTGGAACATTACAATAGTACTTTTGACTTTCCGGAAACGTCTAAAGGAGCAGAGGCAAGAGTTGTGGGAAAGATCCGAAGTGATAAACAATATATTGTTCATTCTAACGGGGGAATTATCATAGATGCTCCTGCAGAGCAGGTGACCAAGGGGCTCCTTTATAATCGCCCATATTCCAAGCCAGACTTTGATACAGCAGAGCCAAACATTCCTGAACCGGATGACTACAATGATGTTCTTCAAAAAATATTGTCTCACGAAAATGTCGCTTCACGGCAACCCATTTTTGAGACTTACGACAAGCAGGTTCAGGGTCGCACTCAAGTGGAAAGCGGTGAAGCGGACGCAGGCGTCATGCAGCCGTTCAACAGCGATGATTTCCCGGAAGAGATTCGCACCGTGGGCATTGCTCTTTCTACGGACAATAATCCACGGTACGGTAAAATTGACTCCTACTGGGGAGCGGTGAACGCTGTTGCGGAGTCCATGCGAAATGTGGCCGCTGTAGGAGCCATACCTGCCGCCATCAGTGACTGCCTCTGTTTCGGCAATCCGGAAAAAGAAGATCAGATGGGACAGTTTGCGGAAGCTGTCCGTGGCGTAGCCGAGGCGTGCAAAAACATCCACCTGAAAGATCATCCAAGCGAAGCCACTCCTATCATCGCGGGAAATGTCTCTTTCTACAACGAATCACGCAACGGCGCCATACCACCCAGTCCAATCATCGCCTGCGTGGGTAAACTGGAAGATGCGACTCGAGCTGTTACACCACACTTCAAGAGGGACGACTCAATAGTGCTGATGGTGGGTAAACGTAAAAATGAATGCGGAGGGAGCATCTATTACGCTCTGCATAATGAACTGGGCTCAAATGTACCCCGACCGGATTTCACAGAAGTCGAAGCCCAAATATTCGCAGTTACCGATGCCATCTCAGCCAGTCTCGTCCTCTCCTGCCACGATATCTCCGAAGGAGGCATCGCCGCTGCTCTGGCAGAGATGAGCTTTCACAACGGTAAAGGATGTGACGTTACTATTCCGGGTGAACTTAGCACAGATAAAATACTATTTTCGGAATCAGGCGGCTTTGTGTTGGAAGTGGCTCCAGACAATATTGAAGCTCTAAGGAAAATCTTCTCATCACGCGGAATTGATATAAAAGAGATTGGAAAAACAACCACTGAATCAATTCTTAAAATAAACAATGTTGTGGATTTACCTGTTGCCACAGGGAAAGATGCGTGGGAGAGTGGCTTGAGAGACAAATTAGGGTGAGTAAAATCAATTACAAATCCGCTGGAGTTGACATTGATGCCGGGAACGAAGCGGTAGATCGTATCAAGGATAGTGTAAAATCCACCTTCACGCCCAACGTGCTTACAGGGCTTGGCAGTTTTGGCTCGCTCTATGATCTGAAGCCCATATTGGAAGAGTATGAAAACCCGGTACTGGTCCAGAGCGTTGACGGAGTGGGCACCAAAACCATTATAGCTCGGATGATGGGAAAGTATAATACCATCGGCATTGACCTTCTAAGCGCCTGCACAAATGACATCATCGTCATGGGGGCCCGGCCTCTCACTTTTCTGGACTACATCGCCAATGACAAACTGAAGCCGGAGATCATTGAGGAAATTGTATCCGGGATGGTTGAGGCGTGCCGTGAAATTGATGTTTCTTTGGTAGGCGGCGAGACAGCCGAAATGCCGGATACGTATCTACCGGGAGAACATGATCTGGTTGGTGTCATTACCGGGATCGTTGAAAAAGATAAGATCATTACCGGTGAAACAATCCAGCCCGATGATGTGGTGTTGGGACTGCCATCCAACGGATTGCACACCAACGGTTATTCATTCGCCCGGAAGCTCTTTTTTGAAATCGGTGGATACGATGTGAATGATACGATTCCTGAATTGGAAAAATCGGTGGGACTTACGTTGCTGGAGCCACACATTAATTACACAAACCATGTTTTCGCAGCTTTGGAAGTTGGTATTGATATAAAAGGTATCGCCCACATTACCGGTGGTGGACTCGTGGAAAACTTACCACGAATTTTACCGGATGGTTGTGGGATGGAAATCAAAAAAGGGTCATGGCCCGTACTGCCAGTGTTTGATGTGATGCAAGCCATCGGGGATGTGGATGAAGATGAAATGTACCGTGCTTTCAATATGGGCATCGGGATGGTCTTTATTGTGGATTCATCCAAAGTGGAAAGAGTGAAAGATGCTCTAAAAGAATTAACAGAAGCTTATGAAGTTGGTGTTGTCGAGAGTGGAGACAAATATGTTTCAATTAATTAAGCCACAGAGAACACAACGTTTAAAAAATAATAACAGGTAAGGATTTATCTCCGTGAACTCTGTGGCTAAAATAGCAATCATCCAATTCCCCGGAAGCAATTGCGAGCGGGAATCAGCCTTGGCCATTAGGCGTGCCGGAATGGAACCTGTGGAATTCCTGTGGAATGAGCCGGTAGAAAAACTTTATGAATGTGACGGGTATTTTATCATAGGCGGATTCTCATACGAAGACCGCTCCCGGGCAGGCATCATCGCTTCACTGGATCCTGTCATGAAGATCATCAGCGAAGAGTCAGAAAAAGGAAAACCGGTTCTGGGAATCTGCAACGGTGCTCAAATTTTGGTAGAAACAGGTCTGGTCCCCGGCTTGCAAAATAATCGCGTGGGGATGGCGCTGTCAGGTAATCGCATGGTGAAAGATGGTCACGTTATGGGAACCGGCTACTACAATGTCTGGGCGAACGTGAAACTCACACATGCCGGCAACCGTTGTGCTTTTACTCGGCATTTTCAAGAAGGTGAGCGGATGAACATCCCCATTGCTCACGCAGAAGGCCGCTTCATGATGGACGATGATCTTCTTGAGAAACTCCAAGCTAATGATCAGACTGTTTTCAAATACTGTAATGAAAATGGCGAAGTCATCCCTGATTTCCCGGTAAATCCCAACGGTTCAATGGACAATCTTGCCGCAGTCTGCAACACCGAAGGAAACGTCATGGCCATGATGCCACACCCTGAGCGCACCACTGCAGGTGATCCTATATTTACCTCCATGCGAGACTATCTGAATGAGGACACCCAACTCACCGCTACCACACTCGACTATGAACCGTGTCACTCAGCACTGGAAACGTACCGATGTCCTGATAATTCAGAAGAACTTCTTGTGGATCTCATCATCACCGACAACGAAGCGGTAACGGTTGAAAACGCCTTGCGGCACTTGGGAATCGCCGTCTCTGTTACACGTCAGAGCCATTGGGAGATTGCTCTCAAAGCAGATGCAGGAGGGGAAACAGTTGATAAAATAGTCGCATCCGGAGAAGTGTTAAACTCCAACAAGGAATCTCCAGCAGATAAAACGTCAAACAACGGTGAAGCAATTTTGGTTCGCTACAAAGATGATCTTGTTGGACAGCATAAAAAGGAAGCTCTAAAAGAATGGTTCCATATCGAAGGTATCCAGGAGATAAGAAGCGGAGTTATCTGGCATATCACTCCAGATGATGAGGGTGCCGATGAGACTCTTGAGAAAGTCCTCCAAAGTCATATATTATTCAATCCTTACTCTCACAACGGATACAAATACGAGTAAAACATGACAGACTACAAAAAAACAATTACGGCTAATCTGAATAACTGTCTTACCAAAACTAATCTATCTGCCGGGGTAAAGTACGGCGGAAAGGTTCGCGATCGATACGAACTGGAGGACAGGTTAGTCCTCATAACTACCGATCGCCAGAGCGCTTTTGACCGAATCCTCGCTGCCATCCCGTTCAAGGGTCAGGTGCTGAATCAGACCAGCGCATGGTGGTTTGAGCAGACTAAAGATATCATCCCTAACCACGTGATAAACATTCCTGATCCTAACGCGACAGTTGCCCGGAAGTGTACTGTTTTCCCTATTGAGTTCGTTGTACGAGGTTACATAACTGGAAGCACCAGCACATCGCTCTGGACAGTTTATAATAGCGGCGACCGGGAGTATTGCGGCAATGTGTTACCTGATGGATTGGTTAAGAACCAGAAACTTGAAACAAATATGCTTACCCCTACCACAAAGGAAGAACATCACGATCGCCCCATATCGCCTAGTGAGATTGTCAACGAAGGGTGGATGTCTCAGGAAGATTGGGATTATTGCAGCGGGAAAGCGGTGGAACTTTTTACTTTTGGCCAGAAGATAGCTGCCGAAAATGGAATGATCCTAGTGGACACTAAGTACGAAATGGGACGTGATGAAGATGGACATATTATGCTCATCGATGAGATTCACACGCCGGACTCAAGTCGATACTGGTTGGCGGATAGCTATGAAGCACGGATCAACGCAGGTAAGGAGCCGGAAAATATAGACAAGGAGTTTCTGCGTCTCTGGTTTGTGGACAACTGTGACCCTTACAATGATAAAGTTCTGCCGGATGCGCCCGAAGAACTCGTCATTGAACTTTCGAAACGTTATATTCAACTATACGAAATGATTACTGGAAAGACATTTTCATTCCCGGATCACGAGATTCCCATAAATAATAGGATACAACAAAACCTATCGGAGTAGTTATGAGCGGAAAAGCAGTATTAATTTTAGGTTCTACTTCAGATGAAGTTTTCGCAGAAAAAATCACAAATAAACTGAGCGAGTTAGACGTTCCATTTGATCTACATGTGGCATCTGCTCATAAACAGCCTAAAAAAGTTTTGGAGGTCATTGAGTCTTATCAACAAGAACGCGGAATTGTGTATATCACCATAGCAGGACGGTCTAATGCCCTCTCCGGTTTTGTGGCGGCGAATTCTAATTTCCCAACTCTCGCATGCCCACCTTTCAAAGATAAAACTGACATGCTGGTGAACATCCACTCCACCCTTCAAATGCCAAGTAACACTCCTGTTATGACTATTCTCGATCCCGGCAACTGTGCTCTTGCTGTGAAAAGGATTCTTGGTGGTTAACCCACTCACTTCGATTTCACCTTTAGACGGACGGTATAATAAAGCGGTCGAAGAACTGACCGAATACTTCTCTGAACCTGCTCTCATGTACTACCGAATCAAGGTTGAAATCGAATACCTGATCGCCCTAGGCGATGAAAAAGGAATTAAAGAGCTACCGGCATTTTCCAAAACAGAACAGATCAAGTTGCGCAATATTTACAAAAACTTTAATTCCTCTGCCGCTCAAAAAGTCAAAGATATTGAAGAGATCACTAACCACGACGTTAAGGCGGTTGAATATTATCTTCAGGGCAGACTAAAGAAATCGCTGCATCCGTGGATTCACTTTGCACTTACATCAGAAGATGTGAATAACCTGTCCTATTCGCTCATGTGGCAAGATGGATTGAACCAGGTATATCTGCCTGCGCTGAAAACGGTAAATAAAGAACTAAAAAAGCTCGCCCGGAAATATAAGAATGTATCTATGTTGGCTCTAACTCATGGACAACCTGCTACCCCTACCTCGCTAGGAAAGGAATTTGCCGTTTTTGCCGGCCGCCTCCAAAGACAACTCCAACACATAAAGAGTCATCGGCTCCTTGGGAAACTATCAGGCGCAACTGGGACTTGGGCTGCCCACGCCACTGCTTATCCAAACATAAACTGGATTAGCTTCAGTAAACGGTTCGTAAAATCACTGGGGCTGGAGCCCAATCTCATCACCACTCAGATTGAGTCTAATGACTCTTTGGCTGAGAGCTATCACAATCTCATTCGGGTGAATACCATTCTGCTCGATTTCTGCCGTGATATTTGGCTTTACATCAGCAGAGGTGTTTTCGGACAGAAGACAAAAAGCGGCGAGGTAGGCTCTTCCACAATGCCGCACAAAGTGAACCCTATTCAATTTGAGAATGCCGAAGGTAACCTGGGCATTGCCAATGCTTACCTGTCTCATCTGGCACAGACACTTCCTGTCTCCCGAATGCAACGGGATCTTTCCGGCAGCACAATTATCCGCAATCAGGGAGTTCCAGTTGCCCACTCTCTATTAGCGTGCAAAAATATTGTGAAAGGAATCGATCGCCTTACCGTCAATCGTAAGAAAATTCGGGAAGAATTGGATAATCACTGGGAGGTGCTGGCAGAAGCGATCCAGACGACACTTCGTAAGAGCGGAGACAGACTACCATATGAACGCTTGAAAAACCTCACACGCGGGCAGAAAATAACTCAAGAGGACATTCAAGCTTTTGTGCAATCCCTCGATTTGCCGAAGAAAGAAAAACAGACACTGTTAGATTTAACTCCGGAGAACTATACGGGTCTGGCAGCAAGAATTGTGGAGGAAATGCCCTAGTCATGTGCGGTGTCGTTGGCATGATCTCCACACATAAACCCGTTGCGAGTGACCTATACGAGAGTCTCATCCACCTTCAGCACCGTGGTCAGGACGCCGCTGGAATCATGACCTATAACGAGCGCTTTCATATAAAGAAAGGTACCGGTCTAATCCGAGATATTTTCGATGAACAAAATATGGCTAGACTATTAGGTAATATCGGAATCGGTCACACAAGGTATCCAACTGTTGGCGGCTTTAGCATTGAGGAAGCCCAACCGGTTATGACAAATGTCCCATACGGTATTGCCATGGCTCATAATGGTAATTTGGTTAACTATGCTGACCTAGTGAAAGAAGTCTCTGAACTGGAGCGGCGGCATGTGAACTCCTCAGTTGATATCGAAGTCATCCTGCACATATTTGCTCACGCTTTGGATCACCCTTCTACCAGCATAGATGACCTCTCTCTCTTCGATCAGATCTGTCAAGCAACAGAAACTGTATTCAATCGAGTTAGTGGAGCTTATTCTGTCGTGGGGATGATTATGAAGAGAGGGATGGTTGTCTTTCGAGATCCGAACGGTATCCGACCGTTAGTGAAAGGCGAAAGGAAAAACAAAGACGGCACCACAGACTACATTTTTGCCTCAGAGACCACTATGTTTTACGTCTTAGGATACGAACCGACAGGAAACGTCGCTCCAGGCGAGGTGATCTTTATTGAAGAAGACGGCACCTATCACAGCCGTATTCTTCGCTCAGAACAATTCACTCCTTGCATCTTTGAGTACGTTTACTTTTCCCGCCCTGATTCTATGCAGAATGAAGTGAGCATCTATCGCTCTCGCCTACGCATGGGACAGAATCTCGCTCAACGGTGGAAGGAAAATCACCCAGATTCAACTCCGGATATTGTTATTCCAGCTCCCTCTACGGCAAATACTGCGGCTCTCAGCTTTGCACATGAAATTGGCGTCCGCTACTCGGAAGGACTTTACAAGAATCCTTTCATCGGTCGCACATTCATTATGCCGGGGCAGGAAGCCCGAAAGAAATCGGTTCGATACAAGCTGGTACCACAGGAATTTGAGATTCGTAATAAAGATGTTCTAATCGTAGATGACAGCATTGTACGAGGCAATACAAGCCGTGAAATTGTTCGGATGGTTCGAGAGTTTGGTGCCAGAAAAGTGTACTTTATTTCCGCTTGTCCTCCGGTGAAATTCCCATGTTTCTATGGTGTCGATATGCCCACCAAATCTGAGTTGGCTGCTTCTTCTCGTTCTTTAGAAGAAATCCGAGATTACATGGGCGTGGATATTCTTATGTATCAGGAGATCGATGATCTTGTTGAAGCAGTTACCCGTGTGGGTGACCACAATATTGACAGACCGTGTATGGCATGTCTCGATGGACGGTACATTACGGGTGATGTAGATGAAGGGAAGATGCAATCCATTGAAAACCAGCGAACCATCGAGAGAGCTCGGTTGACATGATTGTACTCCTCCTCGGCTCTGGTGCACGGGAACACGCCATCTCGAGAGCCTTGGATCGCTCTTCTCAAAACCCCACAATCTCCTGCTTAGCCTCCAACAACAACCCCGGCATTCAAAAGATTTCTGAGTTTTTTGAGGTAGGCAATATCAACGATCCTGAAACGGTAACCAGCTTTGCTCAGCAGTGCAGTGCTGACTTGGCGATAATCGGACCGGAAGCACCCCTTGAATCGGGCGTTGCAGACGCCTTGTGGAGTGCCGGCATCCCCACAGTCGGTCCCAAGAAAGCACACGCTCAAATCGAGACAAGCAAAGGTTTTACACGCGATCTATTGGCAAAATATAACATTCCCGGCGGGCCTCGTTACAGGCGATTTGACTCTCTTGATGGAGTGACAGAATTTTTGGAGGAGCTCGGTGACAACTACGTGGTAAAGTACGACGGGCTCATGGGCGGCAAGGGGGTAAAAGTCTCCGGCGATCATCTCCACTCTCACGAAGAAGCTCTCGACTACTGTAAACAACTCGTAGACCGCGGTGGTACATTCGTGGTGGAAGAAAAACTAATAGGTGAAGAATTCTCCCTTATGAGTTTTTGCGACGGTGAACATCTGGCTCATATGCCGTCTGTTCAAGATCACAAGCGGGCCTACGAGGGCGACAAAGGTCCAAACACTGGCGGTATGGGAAGTTATTCAGATACCGATCACAGTCTTCCCTTCATCTCAGCCGAAGACATTATCGAAGCACAGAAAATAAATGAAGCGACTGCACATGCTCTAAGAGATGAATTCAACGAAGGGTACAAAGGAGTTCTTTACGGAGGATTCATCGCAACAGCTGAAGGGGTAAAGCTTATAGAATACAACGCCCGACTTGGAGATCCGGAAGCGATGAATGTGCTCCCACTCCTAGAGTCAGATTTCGTGGATATTTGCAGTGGTATTGTTGAAGGAAACTTACATCAGAAAGATATTTCGTTCAGAAATCAGGCCACGGTCTGTAAATATGCCGTGCCGGAAGGGTATCCGGACAGCCCAGTAAAAGGCGAGCCCATCGATGTTTCTGCCATAACTGACACAAGTCAACTCTACTACGCTTCGGTGGATGTGAAAAACGGCCAACTTACAGAAGCTGGCTCCCGGACAGTGGCTTACGTAGGACTTGCTGATACACTTGGCGAAGCGGAAGCCAAGGCGGAGACAGAAATTTCGAAGGTCAGCGGACCGTTGTTTCACCGGACGGATATTGGAACAGCTCAACTTATCCAACTCCGAATAAATCACCTTAAATCAATCAGAAGTTAATATGTCAACTGTAAAACTTGGTGTTCTCGGTTCCACGAAAGGGACCGACCTCCAAGCTATAATTGATGCCATCTCAGGCGGTAGGCTTGATGCATCTGTAGAAGTTGTCCTCAGCAATCGGAAGAAGGCGTATATTTTGGAGAGGGGACGAAATCACGGCATCGAAAACGTATTCATCAATCACAAAGGTAAAGAACGGGAACAGTTCGATCGGGAAATGACGGAACTGCTGGAGAGTAAGGGAGTGGAGCTGATTCTTCTCATCGGCTTCATGCGGATTCTCTCCCCGTGGTTTTGTTTGCACTGGAAGAGCCAGATTCTGAATGTCCACCCCTCCCTTCTTCCCAAGTACGCCGGCGGGATGGATATGAACGTCCACGAGGAGGTGCTAAAGAATAACGAAACTGAAACCGGTTGCACCATCCATATCGTCACGGCTGAAGTGGACGCAGGCCCTATCGTAGTACAAAAAAAGTGCGCTGTAGAAGCTGACGATACTCCCGAAACAGTCAAGACAAAAGTACAGGCATTGGAAGGAGATGCTTTTCTGGAAGCTATTAAGATATTTCAAAACAATGAAGGTCCATGGAGTAATCAATGAACAAAAAAAATACATCTGTTAATACTGCATTAATATCTGTCTCTGACAAAGAGAATATCATTGAACTAGGTAAAGGACTAACTGACCTGGGTGTAGAGATTCTATCCACCGGCGGTACAGCCAAAGCTTTGCGTGAAGGCGGCGTTACGGTGACTGACGTCTCTGATTATACCGGCTTCCCGGAAATCATGGACGGTCGTGTGAAAACCATCAATCCCCTTGTGGAGGGCGGTATACTCGGCCTCCGGGATAAGCATGAAAAGGAAGCGGAAGCCAACGGTATCAGGTGGATTGATCTGGTGGTCTGCAATCTCTACCCTTTTGCCGAAACCGTCCGGAAACCTGACGTTACGCTCGATAGTGCACTGGAGAATATTGACATTGGCGGCCCCACCATGATCCGCTGTGCCGCTAAGAATGTGGGGTGGGTTGGAGTCGTGGTAGATCCGGCTGATTACAGTTCCGTTCTAGCTGAGCTTCAGGAGAGTAACGGTTTGACATTCGACAGTCGAAATCGGCTTTCCACCAAGGCGTTTGGACATACCGCTAAATACGACACTCTTATTCATAATCATTTGAAGAGTGAACAATTATCAGACGACTTTTCGCTATCATTTGAGAAATACTACGACCTCCGCTACGGAGAAAACCCGCATCAGCAGGCCGCCGCTTACAAGGATCCCATGACCACTGCGCCTAACGTCCTCAACGCCACCATTCACCAGGGGAAAAAGCTCTCCTACAACAACATCATGGATGCCGACGGCGCTTTGGCTTGCGTGAAGGAGTTTGCCGAACCTGCCTGCGTGGTGGTGAAGCACGCCAACCCGTGCGGCGTCGCTACGGGAGACGACATCACCGACTGCTTTCACCGAGCCTTTAACGCCGACTCCATGTCAGCCTTCGGCGGAATTGTGGCTCTGAATCAGAGGTGCACGACACAGATCGCCGAGGCTCTCCGGAAAATCTTTATCGAGATTGTTCTTGCGCCCGAATTCGAAGACGGGGCACTCGAGCTCTTCGCCAAAAAGAAAAATCTCCGTGTTCTGGAGATTGGTCAGTTTGGCGCCCGTGATCCTAAGCTGGAATTTAAGTATGTGGACGGCGGCCTTCTGGTTCAGGAAACGGATGTGAGTACCATAACATCTGAAGACCTAAGCACCGTAACCAAAATGAAGCCATCAGAACAAAACAGTGCAGACATGCTTTTCGGCTGGAAGGTGCTAAAAAATGTAAAATCCAACGGTATCCTTACCGCTAAGGATAATACCACTCTCGGCATCGGACCCGGTCAGGTCTCTCGGGTGGATGCGGTGGAGATTGCGGTACGGAAGTCAGGAGACAATCTGGAGGGGGCGATCCTGGCATCTGACGCCTTTTTCCCTTTCCGGGACAGCATAGACACGATTGCGGATACGGGCATTGCCGCAGTTATCCAGCCCGGCGGGTCGGTCAGAGACGAAGAGGTCATAGCCGCCTGCGACGAGCACGGCATTGCCATGGTGTTTACCGGGGCACGCTGCTTTAAACACTAAGTGAGTTCGCGGCATTTTATCACTCTACCCGTTTCCTTGGGTAAAGAAATCAAAGAAATCTGCGAACATACATCTAAAGGTTGGAATCAATTCCGGTTGAGCTTTAATTATCCTCGATTGGAGTTATGGGATAATGACTTGATCAAATTTCTTTATGTGTATTAAATAATTCTGTACCTTTACAAAGATTCACAAATAAAAGGAGTATTAATATGCCTATTACTACTATTAAAATTGTCCGAGGCGTTTTCAGCGAGGAGCAGAAATCTGAAATGATTCAAAAGGTTACCGAGGCTATGGTCAAAGTAACCGGTGAAGAAAAACGTGACGGCAACTGGGTTCTCATCGAAGAAACAAATCCTGGAGAATGGGCAATTGGAGGAAAACCCGTCGGCCTCCCTTGATTACATATTGTTGCCAATTCACCATCTCAGGATAGCATCCACCGGACAAACTGTGCAATGACCCAATCGCCCCAGAAGATGGCGATGATGCCGCCCAGGGCGAGGAATGGACCGAAAGGGAGCATCTGTCCAAACCTAACCTTTTTACTGATGAGCCCCGCGCCGCCCACCAGCGCCGCCAGCAGAAACGCCGCATAGAGACTCACGACTGTCAGTTCCCACCCGAGAAAGGCGCCGAGAACAACACCGAGCTTCACATCCCCAAGGCCAAGAGCTTCTTTTCTGAAAAGAAGTCTCCCCAGCACCTTCGCTGTAAGGAGGAATCCACCAAAGGCCGCCGCTCCCAGCAGTGCAACCTTTAGAGTCTCCGGCGACCAGATCGAAATAATGGAGACAATCCACACCACAGCGCACCCAATGAGCAGTGAATCAGGAATAAAGAGGTGCTCTGCGTCAATAAACGAGATTACTATCAGGAGAAAGACAAGCGCCAGCCAAATTGCTCCCTCGAGGGTGGTGCCAAATTTGAGAAATGTCGCCGCTGTAAGCAATCCAGTAAGAAGCTCCACTACGAGATAACGCAAAGAGATAGCGGCACCGCAGGCGGCGCACTTTCCTCGGAGCATGAGGTATCCCACGATAGGAAGATTATGAACGGTTCGAACTGGCTTCTGGCAGGCTGGGCAGCGCGACCCCGGCTTCACCACGCTCATCTCCCGGGGGATTCGGTAGATACAGACATTAAGGAAACTGCCCATAACTGCCCCAAACAAGAATAGGATAAATATCATCATCAATTAAGGCCGTTCATAGCGTCCAGTTATCTGACCGCAGGCAATTATCTTCCCTTCCATACTGGTCTTCAAATCTTCAATAGTGATGGGGGCGGCAATGTCTGCATTAAGTGCATAAATCTTGAAGACGTACCGGTGGTTGATCCCGTCTCCTTGAGGCGGACAAGGACCGGTATAGTCTACTAGTTCTTCGGCAGGGTCCGCAATCTGAGCGTTTTGTTGAAGTTCTGTGGTGGCGACGGGAATTCCATAGATCGCCCAGTGTGTAGAGTTATCATCATCTGCATCTGATACAATGATTACCAAAGATACGGCATCTTCAGGGACACCACTCCAGTTTAGCTGAGGTGACTGGTTCACTCCACTGCAACCTCCTGCATTCGATATATGAGCCGCA
>FUWD013232424.1_pt1 | contig 29500 bp, 34 predicted proteins | sample 1063281 | NCBI WGS metagenome assembly FUWD01 (sample SAMEA79048168, study PRJEB19326) | metagenome | biome: marine | reverse complement strand
ATGCAACCCAATGGAGATTAGTACAAAGGATCATAGTTCTAGAAAATAATCCTACCGCTACAGATAAAACGTCCGGGCTAACTAATTGGATAAAGATATAATTGAAAAAATAACTTACGAAACACCAAAAAACTCCAACCACTAAAGTAATCAAGAAACCAATAGTTCTTGTTGGAAGTTTGAAAGAGGTTAAACCTATCCCTAAAGTTAAGAATACAAATAATAAAATTATCATATAATCGGCCGCTGCAAAACCCCTCGTAAATGCGTCGGCTGTCACTTTAACCGTACCAACATAAAAACCGCCAGCAGCTAAAGCGGTCAAAATTTGAGCCCAAATTGTATAAGCTAATATACTAAAGAAACCGAACAGAACTAAAACTATAACTACCGCTATATAATTTAACCCTTGCGCTTTTTTGTTCTTAGGAAAAAACATTTTCATATAGTTCCTCTTTATTTATTTTCTTTGCGATTTCTTTAGTTATTTCTGAAACGGAAAGAACTTTTTTCCCTTCCATCAAGCACTTAGCCCGAATGAAATCGATTATTTCTTTTAGTTCGTCGGAAGTTCTAATTAAAGATTCATTCATTTTTATCCTTCGTCAAAACTTTTACCATGTACGAACTTTGTATAACCATCTTCTTCGAATGGTTTTTTATTAGCTGGATTAGATAATTTAAATAATATTACTATAAGCGTAAAAGTTCCAAATGCCCCCCCCAATATAACAGAAACTATGGCATTAATATAAAGCAAGCTTACTAAATCCGAACCGATTTGGTTCAAATAAATAAACCATGTCAACATTAGAAACTCTATTAATCCAAGCCCCCAAGTAGTTATTTTTACAAAACCTACTTTATGCGGCCAACCTATCAGTATAAAAAATACAATTATAAAAAATTGTGTTAAAATTATTGGTAACATATTATTAACCTCCGAAACATCTACGTGCGAATTTGAAGTTATATTAAATTCTGGGCTTGTTGTGGCATAAGTGAATTTTATTGTATCCCCCGATCTTGACAATACTTTAACGTCTGTCGCGGCATAGCAGGTATTTAATTTGTTTTGTACCGGAAGAGGATTCACTATATTTAAAAGCGCGCATTGATTTTGGGTTGTGTTTGCACTTATCCCTCTAAGTTCCGTATATGAATCTAAAACCATCCTATCAGTTGCATTATCTGGCGTTCCACACCTATAATTATAATCTATTTCTATACTAACCCTTCTTGAATCATTATTTGTAATATTGGCACATACTAAAATTATTTCGTCTTGTAAATTATAATTAGATTTGTCGGTTATTGTGTTCACAGTAAGCCAAGGGTTTATCGTAAAAATAAAACTTGTACTTCCCCTATATTTTTCTTCTATGTTTCCATCTTCATCAAAACAAACAGAATCGCCAGTTCCACAGATACACCTAACATTAGCAAGATATTGATTACCTTCCATAAATTGATCAGCACTAAGAACATCTCCACAAGAAACCCTAGAATCAAAAGAATAGCCCGTTCTACAGTTTTGTAATGGTGCCCCAGAATCATCTGTTACAAAGATACTACAAAACGCGCCATTTATTCCCTTGCCTGTTTCTGCATTAGTTACTTTTAAATCCATCGCTAAATAATCGCCTATTCTTACTAAAGGAGAAAACCTCCCGTCATTAATTTTTAATAAATTGGTTGCGTTGCCAGAAACATTAAAATAGTCCCCTCCTTCTAAGTTTGTCCCAAGTAGCGTTGCATTTGCTTGTACCCAATCAACAGCATTAGTTGGGATAATATAAGTTTCAAAAAAAGGTAAAGAAGTCAAAGCGGGAGTTATCCCCGTATCAGTTTCTAATAAGATAGTACCATTGTACCAATTTAAATCATAAATCTTACTACGTTCTTGGGGTTTATCACAGATCATGGTTGCCGTAACAGTTTCCCCCGGCCTATAAGAAGATTTATCGAAAGTTACAGTGCAAACTCCACTTACTAAATTGACTAAAAGAATTAATAATAAAATTAGATATAATGGATATTTTACCAATTTAATCTCTTTATAATATTAAATCTATATAAATTTTTTCATAATCCAACGCCCTTTCTAAGAAACTTATGCAATAATAAAGTTTCTTTGGAATATTCTAGTTTTTCATCATGTAATTTCTTTTTCTTTAGCCAGGCCCTCCACCTACTCCTACAAGGAGGGCAAAAAAATAAATCCCCATTCCGTTTATTATTAAAACAATTAACAACTTCACACAAACTGATTTCGTCCATTTTCTTAATCTTATAATCTTTCTTTTGTTTAAGTAATTTTCTAATCCATTCCATTATATTCTTCCCCATTCATTTTTATTTTTTCTGAACTAATCTTTTTCATTTGTTGTTTTATGGATTTATATTCCAAGAATAGTTTGTAAGGAATACCTTTCTTCCGGTATTTTGTCCATAATCCATAACAGTCCATACACATCTTTAAACTATGTATTCTGATTTGTTGTTTGCATACTTCACATTTTCCTATCATTTTCTGTCAATCCTCTGATCCTTTCTCAACCTTCCACACTTCTGACATACACCACATATACAAGTTAATATTGCTCCGGTACATCTACAGATACCTGGATTGGTTGGTTTACATCCGGCTGTTTCTCTTAGTTCATTCATGTTTATCGATCCTCGTTCATTTCAATTACCAATATCTACCGATGTGTACTTATTCGGTAGTTAAATTGTTGTGGTTTATTATTAATGGTTTAATGTGGTTTATGTGTTTCATGCAGTTTTTTATAACTTCTTTTATATACACGGAGAAAGAAGTAAGAAAAAACTGCATGAAACACATAAATACCATCTTTTTTTTCATTTTAATCTTAATCCAGTTAACCATAAATCACTTTTCCAGATAGGTTCTCCATCATTATTTGATGAAATTTTCTTACTTGTTCTCTCAACCCAGTACCCTTCATCTTCTAAGGCTGCTTTAAATTCTTTACGTAGAACCCTTCTACGCTTCATTTTATTCAAATATATAACATACGATGTATATAATTCATTATAACTAACAAAATATAGAAGATCCAATTCACATGTTTCTTCCAAGAAATTTTTAATAGGATTACTTGCATCTATATATTTTTTCTTTCGATCTTCAATACTACCTTGTTTGTAAAATTTACCACGATTTAACAAATCCGGTAACATTTTTGTTATTTTTAACGCTAAATTATTGTACTCTTGTTCAGGTATTGTACCTAAAATATCAATTCCTTCCTCAAATTCGTTAGGAAAGTCAACAATTAACCACCTTCTATAGAACCCATCTGATGTATCTTGGCTTATTGGAAGAGAATTTGAGGCAATAATCATCTTAGCATAGTTATAATCATCAAAAGGAGTTTTATTTTTCATTTCATAACCAATCAGATCGCCACCAGTAAGTTTCTTAATAAGGCTAGATTTGTTAAGTAATCCAAAATTAGTCTCTCCCATCATACAAACTAATTTCTTGTATAATTTAGCTGATTCAAACCGAGAAGATCCATAACCTGTAAGCAAATCTAACTCAGTAGATGCAATATTTTTAATACCAATAAAGTTAGATAACAGTTTCAAGAAACAAGATTTACCATTCCTACCGTTACCTATCAAACAGAATAAAGATTGTATTGGATAAGACCTATAACAACAATATGCTATTATCTCATACAAAGTATGAATATTTTCCTTTCCTACCCAATCTTCAAAATATTTATCCATTGTAGTTGTTTTAGTGCTTGTTCCTAATTCCCAAGGTATAGGGTTAGTAAAGAAATATTTAGGTGTTACTTGATGAGTATGACCATTTAAATCAAAAGCAATTTCCTTGAATTGAATCCATTTGATTTTACTATCTAATGGTTGTTTTTCTCTACCTACCCATTTCATTGCTTCCAAAGTTTGTGATTTTATTTTATTATCTACAACCTGACCTTTAAAACCCAACACCTTATCATAAAGCCTTAATACATCAACATCATCAACTTTAGCGTATCTACAGCAAACAGTATCCCAAAACCAGAACAAACCAACTTTATCATAGAAATAAGGTTGATAAGTATAAAATGTTTCTGCGTTCTTATAATAATTATCAATAGGTAAGACTATACCATTATCATAGATAGAATGTGGCATAGTTGTTTTAGGATTTAGTTGTTTTCTTTCATAAACTAAATTTTCAATCTTACCTCCTTCTACAAAATATTCATCTATATCTTTTTTTGTTTTATCAAAATTCAAAATATAAAGATTATTTTCTAAATATTTTCTTTTAGAATGATCAGAGAAATAATCTATTAAAGAAGAAGTTGCAGAGACGCCTGCATTATCATTATCATAACATACAATTAATCGGTTACATTCATATTGTATGAATTTCTTAACAACAGTATCTAATAATTTTTTACCTTTTGCTCCACCAATACTAACAATATTAGCATCTTGAAAAATATGTTTTATTCGTATTGCATCAGTTTCTCCTTCTACTAAATATAAGTCTTTAGATTTATTACCTTCAATAAAATAAACTTTTTTAGTTAATCCAATAGGAAATAAGTTTTTATATTTATTCCCACCAAATATAGATCTAGCAGCAAAATAATCTTCACTATAAGGTATTATAATCCTGCTAGAATACTTTGGTTGATTTTTCTTATTTAATAGTCCTGCATCACTTATTTGTTTAAGTGAATATTTATCCCGCAACCTTTCCATACAATCTATATTACAAAAACCAATACCTAATGATTTTAATATATCTAAATCAAACTTCCTCTCTTCTCCCCATTCTTTTATTGGTTCTTTAGATGCCTCTATAATGAACTCTTTTCTTATATTTGAATTCATTTAAATATCCACCAAAGACTAAAGGCCTTTGTCTGATTCTTAGTATTCATTTGTTTTTCGATAGGTATATATTTCCAAAGTTGTTTATTAACATATTATGTAAGATATCATGACATTTTTACAGAAGTATTTTCTTCCATCTGAATCTATTCCACCAATAGACTTAGGGACTAAGTGATGAAGATGTATTTCACTTTGTATTTCATTATATCCACATTTAGCACAATTAATTTTCATTCTCTATCCACCAATCATTTGCTTCTTTTATTCCTTCTTTCTTTTCTATGGCTGATTGTATTATTGTGCTCCAGGTCATTTTCTAAACACCACCACATTCAAACTTTGATTGATTGCAAGTATTCTCATGAACATTTTCCCCCATAAATATTATTTATAACATTTGTACAATTATCTCCAGTTGGTGACATAGTATCATTTAGATTATTACAACACCAATTATGGATATCTTGAATTGTATAATCTAGTTTTATTAATTCGGGAATCACTTCAAATATTAATAAAATTATAACAAATAAAATTATTAATAAAAATGCTATACTTATAATCACCTCTATTTTTTTCCCAATCTTACACATCTTTTTTCCACATAGAAATAAACTTACCTTTCTTACTTTTATCGTCCTGGATAATTACATTATCTCCAACACTTAAACCTAAATACTTACATAGATCTAATGGTAAAATTAATCCTTGACTTCCCCCAACGTCTCTTATCTTTTTCACATATTGCATATTTTCACCTTATAATTAATATAGTTATAACTTATATATAAACTTTTCGTTTCATATCAGAGAAGTCTGCTTCTCATTTTGATTATCACAAACCTTTTTTAAATTTCTATCGTCATGAATAATTAATCTTTCTTTATCATTTTCAATTATTAAGTATTCTAAATTGGTATAATTATCTTTATCAATTGCTGTTACAGTATACACTTCTTTTTTTATACCTACCTTCTGACCAATTGAATATTTATTTATTATCATTATCACCTTTTACTATTCATTAAAAATAATAAAAATAAGGGAATAATCCCTTAATTATTATCTAATATGTTCTCCCCCGGTAAATGCATCGGTATAACTTGATACCTTGTATTCATACCCTCACCGTCTTTCATTACAGAAATCTCTCTTATCGTTGGAAACTTTTTAAGTAAAGCTTTTATTCCACCGATAACACTATTTGGTACTCTGTACTGTTGTCCTTCAACTTCTATGAATTTATAACTAAATTCTTTTCCATCTCTGTCCTTTCCATGATCTGTTTTAATATCCATATCTATAGATACCTTTTCTAACTCGGCTATGTTCTTTGTTTGCGGTGGCTCGTATGCCTGTGCTTCTTCTTTTAATGTTGCCATGTTATTTCCTCCATCCTATATAGGACTATGAATATTATTACCAATTCGTTAGATATTGGTAGTCTTTGGTAATTGTTTACTTGTTTGTACTATTGTGCTCCTTTTTTTAGAAAATAACTTTTTTATATCATAATTAATCCTTTCTTTTACTCCAAGATTTTTCATCTTAATAACTTCTTTACATAAATCTCTAATCTTATGTACTGGATGTTTTGAACCGATAAAAACATCATCTGGATATGTTTGGATGAACCATTCACATACGTCGTAAAGACTAGCAGGTTCTCCATTCTTATTAGTTAATTCTTCTTTTTCAATCATAATCATTTTCTACTACATCAAATAAATCCGAATTGATAATCTTTTCTTTTTGTTTTTCGTTACTTTTGTTTTGTAAAAGATAGCGTTAAGGTCTGCTCTCTGAAGGTCTGCTCTCCGAAGATCTGCTCCCTGAAGGTTTGCTTCCCGAAGGTCTGCTCCCTGAACGTTTGCTCTCCGAAGGTCTGCTCCCTGAATGTTTGCTCTCCGAAGATTTGCTCCCCAAAGATCTGCTCCCTGAATGTTTGCTTCCCGAAGGTCTGCTTCCTGAAGATTTGCTCCCTGAAGGTCTGCTCCCTGAAGATTTGCTCCAAAAAGATCTGTTCCCTGAAGATTTGTTCCCTGAAGGTCTGCTTCCTGAAGATTTGCTCCCTGAAGATCTGCTTTCCGAAGGTCTGCTCTCCGAAGGTTTGCTCCCTGAAGATTTGCTCCAAAAAGATCTGTTCCCTGAAGGTCTGCTTCCCGAAGGTTTGCTCCCTCTTTTATAGCTCCTTCAACTATCTCTTTTATTGTTTCGTGTTTTGATTCATATAGAATCTTTCCAGTTGTTTTATGTTTTAATTTCATTTTTCAATCCAAAAGCTATGTTTATTCATCTGGATATTCCGAATGTTTCCAACTTATTATCATTAAATTATTATAAATACTAATATCTTCAATATCCCTTACAAAACGACCAGTTCCACCAATAAATCCTTCAATAGTTTCTAATATCTCTATTTCTATATCTCCAGGATTAAATCCATTCATCGTATGTTGAATTAATTCTAAAAACTTATCTTCATTTAGATTAATTTCTCTAACTGTATTTGGTTTAATACCTGCTCTTTCTTTTGAATAAAAAGGTTCTCTTGATTTGAATTTATATATTTTCTTCATGGTTCATCAATCCTCACTTCTGTACCTTAATTTTGCAAATGATTACACACAAACTCCTAAATAATTTTCTTAGTACTTCCTATTATGGTTTCAATTCTGAATTTTGTCATTCTTCGTCCTCTTCGTCCTCTTCGTCTTGGTGATTATAAAGAGGGGGGATAGAAATTAACAACGTATAACTTATAGGTATTTTTAGGTACATTGAGCCCCCCTCTCTCTCACATATAGGTAAGAAATTATCCTTAGGGGGATAATTTAACGTATGTAAGAATATAAATTTAGTCATATTGTGGTGTCCACCATGCCCTAGTTTTTGTTTTGAAACAATGGCCACAAGGGCTATTATCTTCATGTCCACTAAGTTCAAATTTGCAATATATACATTCTCCTTTTTTTTGTGTCATTTTTTTATCTCTCCCGATAACATATATTGAAACCAAACTCCATTCCTACCACGCATTCTTGTAAATTTTTTAAGAAGTCTTCCGCACTTAGTACATTGATAATGGTGGTTTCGTTTAGTAGTATATTGGTATTGCAAGAAGGGCTCGCAAGCGTGATTAATAAAAGCTAGTACCATATTATAGAAAAATACAGGGATCTATTTAAAGATATGTAACCCCTATATTGTAGTTAATTAAGGAGGTATCTTGTGGGGGGGTTCTTCCTTTTTTAATTCCTTTTCGTCTATCTCTTTTTGTAGTTCGCAATTGATTCCTTGTACATATAAGCCAGCGATCTCCTTTTGTGCTATTATACTACTGTCGCTAATATGTGCTTGATATTCGGATATCTTTACCCCAGCTTGGGCATTAAAATATGCTATTACAACTAAGCCAAGCATAGCAATGCCTGCAACTATAAAAGGAGTTATTTGGGTTAGAATATCTCTAGTGTTTTCTATCCTTGCATTTCTTTCAGATAGTTCGGTCTTAATCATATTTATTCTATCGTGATCCATCGGCCTAAATATCATTTCAGCAATACTACGATCATAACCCATCTTTAATAAGGTTGTACTATCTTCTTGTAATAAAACTTTTACTTCTTTTTGTTTATGTCCCCATACTTCAACACAATCAGCAGTAACAACGGGGACGGGTTTCTTAAGCTTTTGAAGCCAGTAATGAGTAGCCCCGTCTTTTTTATCTATCTTAATAATTATATCAGATGTATAGGGCTTTAGTTCGCTTAATCTATATCCTTTCTTTTTGTCCCCTACTTTTATTACGCCGTCGCCTAATTGGTAAACTTTGGCATTCCAAGAAAGTTTCTTGGGTTTTCCACCCATGAAGAATAATAAAGCTAATCCTCCACCTATAACTACAACTACTATAACAACCACAACAATTATTATTATCATACTCCAATCCATAAGATCACCTTTTACTTTTTACCTAATATTAAATTTCTTGCCCCTTCTACAAATCCAGGTTTTCTGTTTGTTCTTGTATTTCTCTGATCTGGGGCGTCACCCACATTAACAGTTTCATGTCTTGAAACACTTTCACCTAAGAACTTAGTATATTTACCGTCTCCCGCGCCAGCCAAAACTAAGAATGCTGAATTATCTAATTCAGTACATAATCTATACCAATCCGAATTAGATTTAACCCCAAAATCGTCTCGGGTTGGAAATATCAACCACGCTATTTTTATTATATCTTTCTGGAGATTTTTAAATTCTGATTGAGAAATGTTAGTAATTATATTTGTTTTAGCCATATAGGTTTTTAATATTCCAATTGCCCACCTTGCGCCCTTTTCGTTTATGATTGCCGAGTCTGTTTGCTTATAGTCTTTTATTTGGCTATCCCATTCTAAACCCAACCAATTCTTAATCCGTTCTTGTATTGCCGGATCAAAATTAGTTAGGTCTTTTAAAAGGTCTGAGTATTTATTCATTGGTGTTTGACCATCTTCAAAACCACCAAAATAATTATCATCGAATCCACTTAAGCCCATGTCATCAAAATTGTCGTTTAGATTATCAAGATTTAATTCTTCGTCCATATATATCCCTTAATTAGATGGCATAAACTGCATATCTATGTCTTTTATTGGAGGAGTATTTAGTTAGTCTTACAGAGAACCCTGCATTTCTCAGAAACTTTATTCTTTTTTGTACTTCTGCTTTTGTTTTGTATGTTCCCATCCTATTATATATTCTTCCATTTATCTTCTTTCTTAGTGAGGGTATATTGTCGGTCATCTTCGTTTACTCCTACCTATAACAATAGGCCTTAATTCTGTTCCAGTAAATATCCTTCCTTTTCTTAATAGTTTAACTTTTTGCCCAGGCTTTGCCCGTATTCCAAAGATAATACTAAATAGGTCCGGAATAAATATAAACCTCTTTCTTTTTATTAAACTTAGAACTCTTCTTTTAAGTGTAAAGAAACCCTTCTTAGTTGGAGGGGTTTTAACTTGATAATTCTTACCGTTTATTCTAACAAATTTGGTAGTAACTGCTAGTCCGATCAATTGGGTAACTATTTGATTTTGTCTTGTTGCACTATCTTGTGCAACATCTTCTTTCGGAATAGTAACTTCTTGAGTTACCGTATCTTGCTTTTGGTCTTGTTTAGCTTCAACCTTTTGTTTTTGTTTAGTCTTAGTTTTAGTTTTTATAGCAAGTTCTTGCTTTTGACCTAGCTGTCTCTTTTGTGTTTGCCTTTGTTCTTCTCTTAATATTGCAGCAAGGCCTAAGATTTGTCTATTGAGTATACCGATAGCTTTTATAAGGTTTAGTTTTTTAGCTATACCTACATTCTTTACTAATGTCTTTTGTATTGCCTTAACTTTACTTCCTACCCCTTTTTTCCCTTGCTTTACTGCTTGTTTTATTTTAGCAATTTGCTTATTCTTTAGAACTTGAATTGTTTTTTGTCCTTTGCCTTGAATACTTTTTTCTACTTGTTTTAAAACATTATCTACATTATTTAATCTTTTTATTTCTCTGATTCTTTCTTTAGGGCTAAAAGGACTTTTCTTTACTTTTACTATATCTTGTTTTATAATTTTTTGAGTTTGTTTTGCTTTTTCAAAATCCTTAATTAATTGCGATATTGAATTATCTTTATTTAGATCTTTCTTTATTTCTTGTGCTATTCTTTGAGCCTTCATTATATCTGATTCTATTTTCTTTTTACTAGCTGGAGATTTTTTCGGTTTAATATTTTTAAATTTTAATATCACACTACCTCTTTTATCTTTTCTTATTTCGTTTGATAGTTTTTTAATTGTATCGGCGTTTATTAATTTCTTAACTTCAGATACTATTCTTTGCCCTTCTTTTACTCTTGATATTATTTTTCTATATAATGCGTCTCTAAAGACCTGGGCTTGGTTAGATTTTACTAAAGCGTTAAATCTTTGATTGTCTAATCTAATTTTCACTTGTATCCTTCTTAATTTGATAAGTTTCTGTCTTGCTACAGCTTCTTTAATACTTTGTCTTGCTATACCCACCCCCTTTTCCTTAGGAGTCGCAATTTTAGCTCTCCTTAAGACGGTTTTTCTTAAGATCATTATTCTCTCGGGTTTTTCCTTGAACTCTTTTCTAAATGCTTTTCTTAATGCTTTCTTTGTTCTAGTAGATAGTTTCTCAAACTTTATTTTCTTTTTCCTAATTAAAGTTAGTAAGGTTCTTCTTCCTTCGGGAGTCTTTCCTAATTCATCAGAACCCCTTTGTTTTATTACTCTTCCTTTTGCCTTCCTAATCCTTCGGCCTTCCCCTTTGGTGAATTTCTTTATTGTTATTTTCTTCTTAGGTTTTACTTTTGATTTTTGTCTTAATGCCCTAAGAATCTTCGCAGCATTAAATGGACTAACTAATTTAAGAACTTCGCCTTCAAGTTGTTTAGTTCTTTTAATCATTTTTTTTAGTATAATAACTGCTTTTCTTATTTGACCCTTTGAAGCTTTTGCTTTTTTCAAAGCATTAATAGTATTTCTTTGAATTTTTATTGCGCGCTTATTTCCTTCAATCTTAATAAGCTTCTCTCTTGCTATTGCTTCTTTTATATCTTTTCTTTGAAGTCCTACTTTCTTTTTAGGCTTTGGTTTAGGCGTAACTTTAGCTTTAGCCTTTGATTTTAATTTTAATCCTATCGTTAATCTTGCTTTAGTTCCTTGATTAACTAATTTATTAACCTCTTTATCTAATACCCTTAATCTTTTTTTGAAATCTCCTATCCTTGATTTTGCTAAGTCTACCTGTGCTTTAGGAGATTTAGTTTTTCTCAAAAACCTTACAGTTTTTTCTTGAAACTTAATAGCTCTTCTTCCCCCCTCTATTTGTCTAAGTTTTTGTTTAGCTATGGTTTGTTTAGCTGTGTCGGGTTTAAGTTTAAGTTTTGATACTCCTTTCTTGATTTGCCCTTTAGTTACTTGTATTCTTTGTTTTGCTTTATTGGTAAGTTGGACTAATTTATTTACTGCTCTATTTTTAACAACCGCAGATTTCGCAGCAGCCTTTAATTTAGTAGCTGCACTAACCAAAGATTTAGTTCCTGGAACTTTTAGAGCAACCTTTTTAAGATTGTTGCCTGCCTTATTAGCAGCTGCCGCGAATGATTTACCTGCTGTGGTTTTTGCTATTGTTTTCCCGCCCACTTTAAAAACATTCTTAGCTGCCCAAAATTCTATAAATACACCAACAGGATCTCGTTTAAATTCGTCATATATTGCTGGAAGGGCTTTAGTTGGATTAGTAATTAAAGTAAACAAACTTCTGGCTATATCATCAGGAGTAAGAATTACTGATGTAACTCCTCTTCCAATTCTACCAACAGCCCCTAAGTATGCGCTACCAACAGCAGCCCCTTTCTCTCGCTGGCTTAATTTATCCCATCCCCCTCTTGCTTTTGCATAACTTTTAAGTGTTGATCTGACCTCTCTATCTCCTTGGATTAATTTAGTATATCCCTCAACTGGGGCTCGCCTAATTTGATCGATCCGTTGTAATAAGGTTTTAGAAGGTTTCTTTTCTTGATCTACTTTTTGAACTGCGCTTCCCGGAATCTTTGACTTTGTAGCAACTAAACTATTATTTACTTTGGAAACTATAAAGCCCTGTTTTGCTAATATCTTTCTTTGATCTGATTTTCTTTGTTGTTCTTTTTTATTTAGATCTAATTGTTTAACAGAAACCCTTGCATTCATAGGTACAGACGCAAACGCCCCCTTTTGAGTTATAATTGTTCTCCGATCTCCTTTTGTTGCGATTAGTTCCCCACTTGTACCGATGGAAGTTTGAAAACCTTGTTTATCAAGTATTCTTTTTTGAAAATCTTGTTTAGAAGTAAGTGATTGTTTTGCTCTTTTTTGGATAGTTATTTGTCTCCCTTGTTCAATTACCTTAATATTATGGGGAGTTGCTTGAACTATGGCGGTTTTATTTGCTAGAGGATCAACGACGATAACAGTTCCCCCTGTTGGATCAGCGCGAGATGAAGAACCAGAAGAGCCCGGGGAGACCCTTCCTAATCCTTTTTTGGATAATTGAGATTCTATTCTTTGTCTTACAGACGGGGGCACGCTTGCCAAAGCAGCCTCCGAAGGTCTTTTTTTAAATCCAGACATCTTATTATAGTTACTTAGGTTCAATCTATATAAATATTTTGATTATTTTTTATCTTTCTTTAAGTTTTCTACAGTTTTAACAAACTTATCTCTTATATCAGTTACTTCATAATGTAAAACTTTTCTTCCGTCTCTTATGGGTTGAATTTGAAATCCTTTTCTTCTTAATGTACTCATTACATTATATATATCATTCGAGTTTTTGTCTAGTTTTTGAGCTATCCTTTTGACTGTTATTTTCTTTTTTAGATAGCTTAAAATTTCTTCTTGAAGTTGTGTCGGGCTACTTCCAAAGAATTTATTAAATTGCTTTTGCTCATACTGTTCTATTTTTAGTGCAGTAGTCTCAAATAAGTCCCCAGTAAACTTTACTTTTAGTTTTTCATATTCATCTACTAATCTCTTTGGGGGTTTTCTAACTAAGATTTTATTACAAGGTACCGTTCCCTCTCCAGTTTCAACTAATAACCTTTTTTTATAGAACTTATCATATTCATCATTATATTGTAAAACCCTCGGTAACATTATGGTTTGATTATCTTTGTTCCATCCTTCAGCCCTAAGCGTTAAGTTCATAAGTTTACGAACCCCTGAGGATATAAAAGAAATAAATGGAACAGTTGCAATAAAGATATAGTTCCTATGTCTTGCAGTTTGAAAGAATAGATTTAGTCCTTTGTTTATCTCATCATAATAGTTTAAGTTATTTAGATCCACTCCTGCTTCATCTAAAACCCATATTTTCCCGGGCTTATATTCATCTTGACGATAGTAGTCTGTTATTGCCCTCATAAAGTGAGAGGCCTTAAAGAACCAGTTTCCCTCCAGTTTAAAGTTAGGCTCTATTTGAGCGCACAATGATAAGACCCCCCATGATTTTCCACTTCCTGGAGTTCCGACAGCAATACCATTTATACAATTATTCTTCTCTAGTACTTTGGCTTTTATATAAGTTACCCAAGGATTTTCAAAAGGAATCTTTCTTACTATTTCCCAACTCCTTGACATCTAAAAAGTCCCCCCCACCATCTGAAGGTATTTTAATTTTGCTAATTGTAAAGAAAGTTTATCAAATAGACGGATATATAATTCTACTTTTTGGTTCTTATAATCATGTAATAGAATCTTCTGACTCTGCTCTTCGTAAAAGTTCTCCCCTAATACTGTAGTTTCTTTTAAAGTTGTCTTTTCTAAGAATCTAGTTTTTATTAGTTTCAACCTGGCGTTTACTTTATCATAATAAGCCAGGGTTTCTTTAGAACATTTAGGCTTTAATATTATTGCCAATACTCTTATAGAGTTACTAAGAACCTCCCTAGTATCTTCTACATAAATGAGTCTATTTTCATCCCCCTTTGTCGGAATAGTAGTATAGAACCCCCCCCTTAATTCCCTATTAAAAAAGAAAGTAATTCTTTTATATTGTCCCATAATTATATCTTTATAAGTTAGGCCGCCTTGATTTGCGTCCATCTCCACTTCATACAATGATTGCTCTGTCATCCTATTATTTTGGATTTGTCCTTTACCTTTCCTGTCATTCCAAGAGTTTCCATAATTTCCCATAGTAATATCTCCTTATTCTTTAACCATGCTCTATAAACTTTATAATGCTTAGTTTTCGATAATGTGATAATAGGATGGTCTGCAATCCTATCGTAACCCTCTTCTTTTTTTAAAGGATCCAAACTTGATAATGTTCTATTTATATTATCCATCCTTGAAACATAATTGTCAAAATGGAGTCTTTTTAATTTGCCCCTTATTTTTATATATACTTCATCTAGCTCAATGTTGATATCGAGGATTAGCTTAGGATTATTATAAGCAAGATACTTTAATTGATGGATTTTTTCTAAAGAAATTGATATGGAATTGTTATAATAATCTGAGAAGTCTCTAACCACTTCCATAGGATTTGACATATTATTTTTTAAAAATTAACTAATATATAAACTTTTGCCTTAGTAAGTTATCCTTTTTTTTGCATCTTAATCATTTACAGGGGGTGGATATGGACGTGGTAGCGTCCTAACCCCTTAGTGTTTACCTTAATTAGTATTAAATCAAAAGGTTTATATTCTTTCTCGTATTAATAATAGATAGATAGAAAAAAGAACGATGGCAATAGAAATAAAGCGGGAAGAATATGAGAAATTCCTTAAGTATAATTATAGCCCTTCTACAATCAAGTCTTACCTATGGGCTTTCGATAAGTTCTCAAACAACTTACTAGATGAAGAAGGGATAAAAGAATACCTTATAGAACGCTGCTATAGTGAGAAAAGAAACCCCCTATATATGGGATTCATTAAGGGCTTTATAGAGTGCTTTGATTTGCCCTTTAGAATAGTTAGACCTAAGAAAAGACTGTTCCAAAAGAAGAAGGATTACACCTATTTAGATAAGCCTACTATAGATATGTTGATAAAGAAACTCCCCCCATACTATGCTATGGTTGTACGCATTCTATTTGAGACAGGGCTAAGGAGAACCGAACTAATTGATATCAAAAGAAAGAAAATAGATTTGAATAAGAGAACTATCAAAGGTATAGGAAAAGGGAATAAAGAATTCTTAGTAAAGTTTAGCCCTACATCTCAACTAAAGCTTACCTCATACTTAGAAGACTTCCAAGGCCATCATCCTTTTAGGCATGGGAGAAGAAATAAAGATCATGCAAGGAGTCTTTATTATAATCTAAAGAGACAATGCGAGGACTTAGGTATACCTAACGTACACCCTCATTTATTAAGACATTCCCTGGGTCATTACTTAAGCATAGAGAAAAATTTACCAATGCCTTTAGTTAAGGCCAAGCTTAGACATTCCCAATTAAGTAGTACTGAAAGATATGCGGCTGCAACTGACGCAGACGTAAACAAAACTATAGATGAAGAAATCTTTGGGGGGTTATAAGATGGAACAAGCAACTTGGGTTTATTTGGATTTGTAACATTCATAATACTAATGCTTATCGGGTTCTATTGGTTAGCTAGTTATATAGATAAAGAAAAAAGAAAGCAGGGGTTGAAATAATTGTTAGAAGGACTTAATGAAGTATTGGGTAAAGCCTTAGATTTTGACAGCCATTTTGAAATCGTATTAAAGATTTTATTTGCGATTGTTAGGATACCATTAAGTTTCTGGAATCATCTTAATTGGTATTTCAAAGTGCCAGTATATCTAATCATATTACTTTTCACTTTATTAATAGGTTTAATAATCTATAAATCCAGATATGAAATATTAAGGCGGTATTAACAGAGATAAGTTATACTGGAGTGAGTCTTTTATATAGTTCTCATATATGAACATATTGCATTGATCCGAACATATCTTTAAGCCCCATAAATAACCTACACAAATACAAAACCCAGCTACTAAAAACCAATACCAATTATCTTTTATAATACTTCTAATAGTGAGGGTTTTTATTTCTTTCTTAAAAGCCTCTACTTTTTCCGGGTTGAGAACTTGTTCTCCCTTACCCCCTTTAACCCAGGCTTTCTTTAAGAACTTTAGATCATCCCATGTATCATAAATTAGCCATTTGAATCCGTCTTTAATCAAAGAAAAAGGAGAAGATAATATTTTAAGAAGTTTCTTCATTCTTTATCAACTCTGGATTTTCTTCTATTACTTCTTTAATAACCACCTTTATGTTATTTGTAATATTCTTAAAGTAGATTTCCATTTTATCATCAGCGTCTTTTTGTACCCTGTTTAAATCTACTTTAATACTCTTTACAATATTTTCTTTTATATCTTTGTAATCCTTACCTTCTTCTAGTTCTAAAAGAACTTTCTGCACTTTTTCTTTGAACGTCATTTTACCCCCTTATTCTTCTTTGTTTACTTTCTTCGATTTAAACCATTTAGATTTTTTAGCTTTCTTTTCTGATAGTTTTGGTTTTTCTCTCACTTCTTCTTTAGCTGCTGTTTTCCTATCTCCTTCATAATCTTCGTCGTCCAAATCCCAATCGTCATCATCATCTAACTCTTTCTTCTCTTCTTTCTTTTCTTCTTTCTTCTCTTCTTTCCCTTCTGTCTCTTCTGTCTCGTCTTTCTCTTCTATATCTTCCATCTCTTCTGTCTCTGTTTCATTTCCTAAATCTTCAAAAGTTCCATCTTCTTCGTCGGTCAACTCTTCTGTTTCTGTTTCAACTATATCATTTAATAGTTCTTCAATCTTTTCTAATCTTTCAGAAACAATATTTAATTTATTTGCCAAATACTTTCCTAACTTTTTTATATCTTCGTCCATATTACCACCTTCCAGTTTATTTTGAATTGAATCTATCTTATTGATTAAATCAACAAGACCTTTAATTATATTTTGTTCGTATCTCCTTTTGTATAGAAGTATAAATATCCAAATATTAAAAATAATTGCGCAAACAAAACCTAGGACAGCGCCTAAGCCAATTAGTATATTTATATCTATTTTCATTAAATCCAGCCTTTATTCTTATTTTGCCAAATATAAAATATTACTGCTGTAATTAATCCAGATCCAATCCCTACAATAATAAAGATTAGTCTTAAGTCCATTTTGACCTCAGAAATAAATCGTAGAAAGTCCAGGTTGCTTTTTGTTTATATTCTTTATATTTTGCATAAGTTCCATTACCTAAAAAATATACAAATACTGCACTAATCAAGGCAAATAAATAGTGCTGATTTATAATACAATATACCAATGCTATCGCCGAGAAAATGCCACCGACTAAACATGTAAGTAATAGAAATAATCTAGTGCCTAAATAATGAAACATTATAAAATAAATTACTGGCATTTTCCACCAATCTTTTCTATATCTTAAATTATCTTTTGAAGAAGTCCATTCTTTAATTTCAGGAAACATATTTTTTTTTATAAATTCTCGGGGGTTACCCATTTTAGAAATAAATAATAACAACTATATAAATCTTGCTAAAAAAAATAAAAAAAATAAATGGGTTTTAGCTTTGTAAACCTTTTACAACTCCAATTATTGCTTTTGTTACAATGATTAACATTGTTACAGTTGCAAAAGTTCCAACAATTGCAAATCCAGCAATAAAAGCCGCTATAGTTGTGTTTACTAACAACCCATTAACCGAGATGTCATTAGCATTCAATGCCCCAGGAACTGGGTCGACTGCTGTTTGAAATTGACTTAAAATAATCATGCCTAATACTGATACGATAGCTATGCTAATCATTACCAATACTGCAACACCTTGTTGTTTTAAGTCGTTTATCATATCCCCCATTTTTCAATCCTCAGCTCTGGAGAGATTTAACTACTCCAATTATTGCTTTTGTTACAATGATTAACATTGTTACGGTTGCAAAAGTTCCAACAATTGCAAAGCCTGCAATGAAAGCTGCTATAGTTGTGTTTACAGTTGTTGAGACTGATGAGTCTGTTATTGTGATACTTGTTTGGAACGTTGCTAATACAATCATGCCAAGTACTGAGACAATTGCTACGCCAACCATTACTAAGACCGCTACGCCCTGTTGTTTTAAGTCATTAATCATATCTCCCATTTTCTTTTCTCCAATACTTTTAGAGCCTAGTATTATTGGCTAATAAATTATATTAGAACTCTTAATTATATAAACTTACGTTAACCAGTAAACGAGATTAAGAACTATAATGGTTAATTGTGGCCAAAAATACCGTAAATAATGGAAAAATCCACATTTGCCAATCTGTAAGCATACCCCATACTACTCCATCGTGTAATATAGTCATAGCCCTTAAGATAAAACTGAGAATTGTTATAATTGTAAAAACATACATAGAATTAACTAAAGGTTGATCTTGTTTTCTTTGGGCTAACTTATATAAAACAAAACCTAGCACCCAGAGCATTATAAACCAGTACCACCCACCAAACATTATATGATTAGCATTAATAAATAACTCTGATGGGTCTCCGCTTGTGATATTTATTATATCGGTTATGTTCTTCAATGTTATGTTGTTTATTTGTGTTATTGGCATTTTAGTCCTCTAAATCGTTTCCTAGTTTTGCTTTTAGTATGATGAATGCAATAATTAATACTATCATAATTCCGAAAAACTGTGTTATAATTGGGGGTATGATATTATCATAAAACCCTGTAATTATTCCGAATATTTCTAAAGGGAAAGTAACTACCCCCCCGACAATTTGCAACGCGCCCATTCCCGAAAGAGCCAACGCGCCAACTAAATCTAATGGATTACTTAATTCCCCCAATCTCTGGATTCCTATAGTTAAATCATTAATTCCAGCTATAAGATTTAATTCTGCTAGTTTTTGGAATATATTTTTATCGTCTTGAAGGTTTTGTTCTATTAGGTTATAACCGTCGCCTATTCCGTTGAATATTCCAACTACTAAAATAATCAAAACGTATAAGATTACAAAGCTTTCAATTATTTTTCTTAATTTCATGGTTTTTTGCTATGCCTTCCTATCAAATATATTATTATTAAAAATGTAATGATTGATATTATTGTTTGCCAACCAAACGCTAGCCAGCCAGTTATAAAAGCTATTATTAAAGCAATAATAAGCGCCAGAAACTGTTCTTTTATATCTTGTGAAAACAATAAGACCATACCCACAAAAAGGAAGAATATACTCATTAAGCCCGTTAAACCTAATAAGTTAGGGGTTGAATTATCATTTTTGAATTCAATGACTTCACCACAAACTATACTATAACCGCTTTGGTAAATTCTTCCACTTACTGAATAATCAAATCCAGAAGCGGGAACTACTGCTAAAATATTTCCGTCTGTATCGCATTCTTCATATACTAAAGTTGTCCCCGTAACAGTATGCCTATAAGCTTGCATGCAACCCGTTAAAGTATCCGTATTTTCTGGATTATATCCCCAACTCATATTCACCGTATTATTTAGTATTTTGGTTAGGTTACATTGAATAGAATAAAGGCCAACTATAGGAGTTATGTCAACCTCTTCAAGATCTACTAGAAACTGTCTTTCTATTGAGGGTTCGACGTGGCATTTTGTAAAACCTTCTGAATTGGTATAAGTTATCCCATTGACTATTATTTCATAAGAATATAATTTATTTATTAATTCTATATTAATTACTGATAGCCCATTAATTATAGTAGTACTTTCTAAAAGGGTCCTTGATCCGTCACCCTGGCATTCATATACTTCTAACGTACCGGAAATAGGTTCGTAACTTGTGGTTAGCCAAGTTATTTCAATTGATGAACTCTCATTTAATAAAATCATATATATGCTCGTATTAAATGGTGTTCCTGTTGAAGCTATCCAGGGCGTATTAACTTCGAAGTTCTTAGAAGCATAAAGGGCGTTTTCTAAAAATAAACTTCCAGTTATAGTAAATTCTATATCATTAGTTGTCGCGTTTATATTCGTACAAAAAGATTGATTATTAATATTTGTTTTTGTGTCATTTATATTAATTGATCCTTGGGCATATGCAAAATTTAGATCATAACCAACACTATCTAAATTAATTAAAGTATCTGTTGCGGATTCTCTATAATCTATATAGTTTATATTATTGGTAAAGGTCGAACAATCGTCAATACTTACGTTTATTATAGTAGTTATAGAACTATTTAACCAGCTTGTTGTATAATTTCTATTGTTTGCTTGACAAGACAGTATCCATTTTTCCCCCAGGGTTGTATTATCACTATTAATTGTATTAACAGTTATATTAATCCCCGAATTATTTCTTGAAGGGTAAGTTCCACTAGAATAAATTGAATCATTATTAAACCATTGATAATTTATACTAAAATTCCTGCTAAAAGTTTCTAAAGCTTGACAAGATCCTATTAAATCTTCGGTTGTGAATGGGTTTGAAGGTGAAATCATAGCCAAGTTAGTTGTTAGGTTAGACAAAGAAAAAGTATATGTTACATTATTAAAATTAAGACCGCCTATAGAATGAAATATTATATTGTCCGCTTCATTCGTTATAGTAATTTTATAATATTTTTCACCAAATCCCAAAAGTTTTCTTTTCTCTTCTACTTTGACGTGCCCCTCTTGTTCCCAATCTATAAAATTACCTTCTCTTTTTAACGGATTGCCAATAATAAAGTGCCCTTTATATGGGCTGTCTTGTTTATATTTTATCTGTTGATCGCTTTCTAAATAACAAATCTTTTCATTTCTTCTATTTCCAAATATATCCCGGGAAAATCTTGTTTCTATTTCGTATTTATCTTTTTTTCTTATTGGAATAATATCAATTAAATCATCGCAATACATTTCAATCGTGTTTCCTTCTCTTGTTCCAAAAACTAATTTATCTTCCCTATTATCAATATCATATAAACGGGAGTTTAATGGAACATCATACCCTATTGTAAGGGGATTATGTGAGTCTGAGGCTGCAATTGTAACATAATACAACCCAACTGGCCAAGTAGTCATATTTATAGATGAATTAGAATAAGTAAAAGAAAGACCCGATAAAGTAGTATTTGTATAATTAAAATATATTGATCCAGAAATATTAGAATATCTTATCAAAGCTTCAGTACTATCCAGGTCGTCATTATCAGTTAAACTATATGAAAAGCCGAGGGTCTTATTATATAATATAGAACTATTATCTTGTGAAAAACTACTATTTGAATTTAAATTAATTAATGGACTTGATACGTCATAAATCCAAGTTCGCACAGAACTATTTGATACGCCTACATCGCAAGAAGCCCAATATTGATAAGTTTCTTCTACTACTACCATCGTAGTCCAAACGGCTGGGCTTGCTTCTTGATCTATTGGTTTGGTTTCATTATAATTTGTCCCATTCCACCATAAAGTTACATTTCCGTCTTCACAAGAAACATTTATCGTTACTTGTGTATTATTTCTTGATCCGTCTGGAGGGGTTGGATCTTCAAAAGTTAAACCAATATATGGAAAGGTCATAGCTTCTCCTAAATTATAAAGTTCTATCACTTGTTCAGATGTTAAAGTATCATTATAAAAACTAAATTCATCTACTCTAAAAGTACTTGGAAAATTGCCTGCGGCATCCCAATCGCCTAATCTTAATCCAATTGGGGCTACTATTAAACTTGCGGTTACATATTCAAAATCTTCAACACCATTTAAATAACCTATATAACTTGATCCATTAAAAATAAAAACAAAATGATTCCAACCACCTAAAGGAATATCATTAGAACCACAATCACCAACACCTGCGTCTATATACCATGATGCAACATTTCCAAGAGCATAACCTAATTTACCTGCGCAACTTGCAGAACTTATAGCAATAGATATTTTTTTATCCACTTCAGCAGCATAAACAGTTTGTCTAGCTGCAACACTACTTATATTAAACCAAATACTTATAGACCAGGCATTAATATTAAATCCTGTAAGTCCTGTAACAAAATTTAAAGTTGATGTTCCATCTATATACATACAATTACCATTAGCGCAACCACTCGTTTCAAAATCTACATTTGTATATGTTGTGAAATCATTATAGCCGAAATAATCTTTTGGAGCTTCATCTACGTTTAAATTCCAATATGATACTACACCATCATTTAAATTTGCAGCATAAGTAGAACTAATTAAAATCAACCAAATCAGTAGTAAATTAATAATTAGTTTATGGGTTGACAACGTGTCCCTCTCCTATTATTCTTAAAGATAATTATAGAAATCATTATTATAAACAGCAAAATTATTTTATTTTTCATGTTAAAAATTGTCCCTTTTCTTCTTTTCCGAATAATGTAATACTACCGACTATTATTTGAATTAATGCAACCCAATGGAGATTAGTACAAAGGATCATAGTTCTAGAAAATAATCCTACCGCTACAGATAAAACGTCCGGGCTAACTAATTGGATAAAGATATAATTGAAAAAATAACTTACGAAACACCAAAAAACTCCAACCACTAAAGTAATCAAGAAACCAATAGTTCTTGTTGGAAGTTTGAAAGAGGTTAAACCTATCCCTAAAGTTAAGAATACAAATAATAAAATTATCATATAATCGGCCGCTGCAAAACCCCTCGTAAATGCGTCGGCTGTCACTTTAACCGTACCAACATAAAAACCGCCAGCAGCTAAAGCGGTCAAAATTTGAGCCCAAATTGTATAAGCTAATATACTAAAGAAACCGAACAGAACTAAAACTATAACTACCGCTATATAATTTAACCCTTGCGCTTTTTTGTTCTTAGGAAAAAACATTTTCATATAGTTCCTCTTTATTTATTTTCTTTGCGATTTCTTTAGTTATTTCTGAAACGGAAAGAACTTTTTTCCCTTCCATCAAGCACTTAGCCCGAATGAAATCGATTATTTCTTTTAGTTCGTCGGAAGTTCTAATTAAAGATTCATTCATTTTTATCCTTCGTCAAAACTTTTACCATGTACGAACTTTGTATAACCATCTTCTTCGAATGGTTTTTTATTAGCTGGATTAGATAATTTAAATAATATTACTATAAGCGTAAAAGTTCCAAATGCCCCCCCCAATATAACAGAAACTATGGCATTAATATAAAGCAAGCTTACTAAATCCGAACCGATTTGGTTCAAATAAATAAACCATGTCAACATTAGAAACTCTATTAATCCAAGCCCCCAAGTAGTTATTTTTACAAAACCTACTTTATGCGGCCAACCTATCAGTATAAAAAATACAATTATAAAAAATTGTGTTAAAATTATTGGTAACATATTATTAACCTCCGAAACATCTACGTGCGAATTTGAAGTTATATTAAATTCTGGGCTTGTTGTGGCATAAGTGAATTTTATTGTATCCCCCGATCTTGACAATACTTTAACGTCTGTCGCGGCATAGCAGGTATTTAATTTGTTTTGTACCGGAAGAGGATTCACTATATTTAAAAGCGCGCATTGATTTTGGGTTGTGTTTGCACTTATCCCTCTAAGTTCCGTATATGAATCTAAAACCATCCTATCAGTTGCATTATCTGGCGTTCCACACCTATAATTATAATCTATTTCTATACTAACCCTTCTTGAATCATTATTTGTAATATTGGCACATACTAAAATTATTTCGTCTTGTAAATTATAATTAGATTTGTCGGTTATTGTGTTCACAGTAAGCCAAGGGTTTATCGTAAAAATAAAACTTGTACTTCCCCTATATTTTTCTTCTATGTTTCCATCTTCATCAAAACAAACAGAATCGCCAGTTCCACAGATACACCTAACATTAGCAAGATATTGATTACCTTCCATAAATTGATCAGCACTAAGAACATCTCCACAAGAAACCCTAGAATCAAAAGAATAGCCCGTTCTACAGTTTTGTAATGGTGCCCCAGAATCATCTGTTACAAAGATACTACAAAACGCGCCATTTATTCCCTTGCCTGTTTCTGCATTAGTTACTTTTAAATCCATCGCTAAATAATCGCCTATTCTTACTAAAGGAGAAAACCTCCCGTCATTAATTTTTAATAAATTGGTTGCGTTGCCAGAAACATTAAAATAGTCCCCTCCTTCTAAGTTTGTCCCTAGTAGCGTTGCATTTGCTTGTACCCAATCAACAGCATTAGTTGGGATAATATAAGTTTCAAAAAAAGGTAAAGAAGTCAAAGCGGGAGTTATCCCCGTATCAGTTTCTAATAAGATAGTACCATTGTACCAATTTAAATCATAAATCTTACTACGTTCTTGGGGTTTATCACAGATCATGGTTGCCGTAACAGTTTCCCCCGGCCTATAAGAAGATTTATCGAAAGTTACAGTGCAAACTCCACTTACTAAATTGACTAATAGAATTAATAATAAAATTAGATATAATGGATATTTTACCAATTTAATCTCTTTATAATATTAAATCTATATAAATTTTTTCATAATCCAACGCCCTTTCTAAGAAACTTATGCAATAATAAAGTTTCTTTGGAATATTCTAGTTTTTCATCATGTAATTTCTTTTTCTTTAGCCAGGCCCTCCACCTACTCCTACAAGGAGGGCAAAAAAATAAATCCCCATTCCGTTTATTATTAAAACAATTAACAACTTCACACAAACTGATTTCGTCCATTTTCTTAATCTTATAATCTTTCTTTTGTTTAAGTAATTTTCTAATCCATTCCATTATATTCTTCCCCATTCATTTTTATTTTTTCTGAACTAATCTTTTTCATTTGTTGTTTTATGGATTTATATTCCAAGAATAGTTTGTAAGGAATACCTTTCTTCCGGTATTTTGTCCATAATCCATAACAGTCCATACACATCTTTAAACTATGTATTCTGATTTGTTGTTTGCATACTTCACATTTTCCTATCATTTTCTGTCAATCCTCTGATCCTTTCTCAACCTTCCACACTTCTGACATACACCACATATACAAGTTAATATTGCTCCGGTACATCTACAGATACCTGGATTGGTTGGTTTACATCCGGCTGTTTCTCTTAGTTCATTCATGTTTATCGATCCTCGTTCATTTCAATTACCAATATCTACCGATGTGTACTTATTCGGTAGTTAAATTGTTGTGGTTTATTATTAATGGTTTAATGTGGTTTATGTGTTTCATGCAGTTTTTTATAACTTCTTTTATATACACGGAGAAAGAAGTAAGAAAAAACTGCATGAAACACATAAATACCATCTTTTTTTTCATTTTAATCTTAATCCAGTTAACCATAAATCACTTTTCCAGATAGGTTCTCCATCATTATTTGATGAAATTTTCTTACTTGTTCTCTCAACCCAGTACCCTTCATCTTCTAAGGCTGCTTTAAATTCTTTACGTAGAACCCTTCTACGCTTCATTTTATTCAAATATATAACATACGATGTATATAATTCATTATAACTAACAAAATATAGAAGATCCAATTCACATGTTTCTTCCAAGAAATTTTTAATAGGATTACTTGCATCTATATATTTTTTCTTTCGATCTTCAATACTACCTTGTTTGTAAAATTTACCACGATTTAACAAATCCGGTAACATTTTTGTTATTTTTAACGCTAAATTATTGTACTCTTGTTCAGGTATTGTACCTAAAATATCAATTCTTCCTCAAATTCGTTAGGAAAGTCAACAATTAACCACTTTCTATAGAACCCATCTGATGTATCTTGGCTTATTGGAAGAGAATTTGAGGCAATAATCATCTTAGCATAGTTATAATCATCAAAAGGAGTTTTATTTTTCATTTCATAACCAATCAGATCGCCACCAGTAAGTTTCTTAATAAGGCTAGATTTGTTAAGTAATCCAAAATTAGTCTCTCCCATCATACAAACTAATTTCTTGTATAATTTAGCTGATTCAAACCGAGAAGATCCATAACCTGTAAGCAAATCTAACTCAGTAGATGCAATATTTTTAATACCAATAAAGTTAGATAACAGTTTCAAGAAACAAGATTTACCATTCCTACCGTTACCTATCAAACAGAATAAAGATTGTATTGGATAAGACCTATAACAACAATATGCTATTATCTCATACAAAGTATGAATATTTTCCTTTCCTACCCAATCTTCAAAATATTTATCCATTGTAGTTGTTTTAGTGCTTGTTCCTAATTCCCAAGGTATAGGGTTAGTAAAGAAATATTTAGGTGTTACTTGATGAGTATGACCATTTAAATCAAAAGCAATTTCCTTGAATTGAATCCATTTGATTTTACTATCTAATGGTTGTTTTTCTCTACCTACCCATTTCATTGCTTCCAAAGTTTGTGATTTTATTTTATTATCTACAACCTGACCTTTAAAACCCAACACCTTATCATAAAGCCTTAATACATCAACATCATCAACTTTAGCGTATCTACAGCAAACAGTATCCCAAAACCAGAACAAACCAACTTTATCATAGAAATAAGGTTGATAAGTATAAAATGTTTCTGCGTTCTTATAATAATTATCAATAGGTAAGACTATACCATTATCATAGATAGAATGTGGCATAGTTGTTTTAGGATTTAGTTGTTTTCTTTCATAAACTAAATTTTCAATCTTACCTCCTTCTACAAAATATTCATCTATATCTTTTTTTGTTTTATCAAAATTCAAAATATAAAGATTATTTTCTAAATATTTTCTTTTAGAATGATCAGAGAAATAATCTATTAAAGAAGAAGTTGCAGAGACGCCTGCATTATCATTATCATAACATACAATTAATCGGTTACATTCATATTGTATGAATTTCTTAACAACAGTATCTAATAATTTTTTACCTTTTGCTCCACCAATACTAACAATATTAGCATCTTGAAAAATATGTTTTATTCGTATTGCATCAGTTTCTCCTTCTACTAAATATAAGTCTTTAGATTTATTACCTTCAATAAAATAAACTTTTTTAGTTAATCCAATAGGAAATAAGTTTTTATATTTATTCCCACCAAATATAGATCTAGCAGCAAAATAATCTTCACTATAAGGTATTATAATCCTGCTAGAATACTTTGGTTGATTTTTCTTATTTAATAGTCCTGCATCACTTATTTGTTTAAGTGAATATTTATCCCGCAACCTTTCCATACAATCTATATTACAAAAACCAATACCTAATGATTTTAATATATCTAAATCAAACTTCCTCTCTTCTCCCCATTCTTTTATTGGTTCTTTAGATGCCTCTATAATGAACTCTTTTCTTATATTTGAATTCATTTAAATATCCACCAAAGACTAAAGGCCTTTATCTGATTCTTAGTATTCATTTGTTTTTCGATAGGTATATATTTCCAAAGTTGTTTTATTAACATATTATGTAAGATATCATGACATTTTTTACACAAGTATTTTCTTCCATCTGAATCTATTCCACCAATAGACTTAGGGACTAAGTGATGAAGATGTATTTCACTTTGTATTTCATTATATCCACATTTAGCACAATTAATTTTCATTCTCTATCCACCAATCATTTGCTTCTTTTATTCCTTCTTTCTTTTCTATGGCTGATTGTATTATTGTGCTCCAGGTCATTTTCTAAACACCACCACATTCAAACTTTGATTGATTGCAAGTATTCTCATGAACATTTTCCCCCATAAATATTATTTATAACATTTGTACAATTATCTCCAGTTGGTGACATAGTATCATTTAGATTATTACAACACCAATTATGGATATCTTGAATTGTATAATCTAGTTTTATTAATTCGGGAATCACTTCAAATATTAATAAAATTATAACAAATAAAATTATTAATAAAAATGCTATACTTATAATCACCTCTATTTTTTTCCCAATCTTACACATCTTTTTTCCACATAGAAATAAACTTACCTTTCTTACTTTTATCGTCCTGGATAATTACATTATCTCCAACACTTAAACCTAAATACTTACATAGATCTAATGGTAAAATTAATCCTTGACTTCCCCCAACGTCTCTTATCTTTTTCACATATTGCATATTTTCACCTTATAATTAATATAGTTATAACTTATATATAAACTTTTCGTTTCATATCAGAGAAGTCTGCTTCTCATTTTGATTATCACAAACCTTTTTTAAATTTCTATCGTCATGAATAATTAATCTTTCTTTATCATTTTCAATTATTAAGTATTCTAAATTGGTATAATTATCTTTATCAATTGCTGTTACAGTATACACTTCTTTTTTTATACCTACCTTCTGACCAATTGAATATTTATTTATTATCATTATCACCTTTTACTATTCATTAAAAATAATAAAAATAAGGGAATAATCCCTTAATTATTATCTAATATGTTCTCCCCCGGTAAATGCATCGGTATAACTTGATACCTTGTATTCATACCCTCACCGTCTTTCATTACAGAAATCTCTCTTATCGTTGGAAACTTTTTAAGTAAAGCTTTTATTCCACCGATAACACTATTTGGTACTCTGTACTGTTGTCCTTCAACTTCTATGAATTTATAACTAAATTCTTTTCCATCTCTGCCCTTTCCGTGATCTGTTTTAATATCCATATCTATAGATACCTTTTCTAACTCGGCTATGTTCTTTGTTTGCGGTGGCTCGTATGCCTGTGCTTCTTCTTTTAATGTTGCCATGTTATTTCCTCCATCCTATATAGGACTATGAATATTATTACCAATTCGTTAGATATTGGTAGTCTTTGGTAATTGTTTACTTGTTTGTACTATTGTGCTCCTTTTTTTAGAAAATAACTTTTTTATATCATAATTAATCCTTTCTTTTACTCCAAGATTTTTCATCTTAATAACTTCTTTACATAAATCTCTAATCTTATGTACTGGATGTTTTGAACCGATAAAAACATCATCTGGATATGTTTGGATGAACCATTCACATACGTCGTAAAGACTAGCAGGTTCTCCATTCTTATTAGTTAATTCTTCTTTTTCAATCATAATCATTTTCTACTACATCAAATAAATCCGAATTGATAATCTTTTCTTTTTGTTTTTCGT
>FUWD013229314.1_pt1 | contig 29526 bp, 28 predicted proteins | sample 1063281 | NCBI WGS metagenome assembly FUWD01 (sample SAMEA79048168, study PRJEB19326) | metagenome | biome: marine | reverse complement strand
TCTGATTCAGATGACTGGTAAGATGTGTTATTTTCGGTCAAACTTGCGATTCTATAGACATTATTGTAGAAGATATAATGTTACCATATCCAAAATTAAACGATATTCTTTTATTTCAACATATGGGTGCATATTCTTTGGCAAGTGCTGAAGGAAGATTTAATGGTTTCCTATGTGCGGAAATTGATTATCAACCATAATTATATTCTTTTACTTTTTTTATTGCGCTTTGTTTTATGTTTTAACAATCTATTATGATATTTGCTATATTTATGGTTTGAAGAAATAATTGCGTGCCTTCTCTGTCTGTAATCAGGATATGCAGCTTTTTTTGTCTTACGTCTTTTTCCTCCTCCTGCGGCTGGTGCGGATTCGGGAGCTGGCGCTGAAATATTTCTGCTAAATAAATTTGTAACTCGTGAACGATATTTATTACCAGTATCTTTCAATTTATTTGTCATTGCCGCTGCGTGGTCACCTATGCCAGCAGCAGCAACCGTTTGTTGACCTGCAATTTGAGAGCTTACATCATCTATAGCTTTATTCATATGTTTTGTGGTTTCATCTGCGGCTTTAGTAGCATCTAAAATTTGTCCTGCGTTGAGGTGTTCTATACTTTTATTTGCACTGTTCATCATATTTTCGCGTGCAGTATTGGCAGCATTTGCAGAATCAGAACCTAAATTAGTTATAGAATCACTCATATTATTCGCGTGTTTTTGTAATGCATTTACATTATTATAAAACTCCTCACTAGCTGCTTTTGTTTTTATATGTTGAACTGCATCAGATTCATTCTTCTTAAGCTCAGCATGTGCGTCGTATGCACGTTGTTTAATATCATTAAACACGTCTGGTGCACCACCATGCATACGTATTTTTTTTGTTCTAAATTTGTTATTATGTGATGGCATTATATAATAACAAAATAAAATAACATTTTAATTTGTTATAGTGTTTACATTTTTACACGTTTACTTAATTCATATGCAGCAAGACCACCCGCTATTTGGGCTAGAATATATGGAACCACTTGTTTCGTAGGAAGTTTTCCTGCAACAGCCATCATAATACTAACCGCTGGATTAAAATTACCGCCTGAAATAGGTCCCCCGACTAATACCGCAATAGCTAACGCAGCACCAATCGCAAATGCGTTACCTGTTGCTATAATAACATACAAAAAAAAGAAAGTACCGATAAATTCTACAAGTATTGCGTTCATTATATAATGGTATAAGATAAATATATTAATGTCTAACTCTCATAAGAAAAGAATATGAACCGTTGTTTGAACCGCCAAAACTTTTGTCATTGTATGTCTTAACAATTGATACTCTTTGCTTAAATCTAGTATAATCCGAACTATCATACACATAATGAGGATTTCCACTAAACGCTGCTCCGTTTGGTATGGTTTGAACACCATCACCGTTCGCGTTAAGCATTGTTGGACCTATACCATTTATTTGATTTATTTTTGGAAGTAAAGGACTCTGTAAAGTTCCACTATAATTAGGCGATGCCATAGCATAATCTCCTGCGTGAAATCCTTGTCGAAATGGTGTTAGTCCACTTTTAAAATTATTAGAGACTACACCAAGATTATAAAGATAGCGATATTGTCCACCTGCTTTTCTAATTAGGTGTCTAGCCAGAGACCTTTCCCCTCCACCAATCATGCCAGAACCTCCATTTTGGTTTGCACCACCTCCAAGAAGAACGGGTTGAAAGCCTGGTACACCACCTCCTAATTTACTAGGATTTGTATCTTGTCTAAAACCTGACATATTATATATAACAGTATGAAAAAAAATGTTAAATAGGTCTAATTATTTTTATTAGATAATGTAAATATAATATAATATTATATTATTATGTCATAATTCTAGGCGCCACGTTCATCGTAAGTAATTCTTGAAACATTAATTTGCACGCATAAGGTAATTCTATATAGGCAAAATCAGTCCGATTACCACATTGTTTACAACCATGAATATGTTTATTATCGTTATATGCTGCAAATGTTCCGCACGTTCGACAGGCGTATGTTCCAAATGCATCTGATTCATCCATCATACGTCCTTTTGTAAAACGACTAGCCCCGTGCGAACACATACAATCACGTTCCATTTCACCAAAACGATGTCCTCCATCTTTGCGACGACCTTCTGCAGGTTGTCGTGTAAGATTTACTTTTGGACCATAACTGCGACTGTGCATTTTATCACTAACCATGTGTTTAAGACGTTGATAGAAAGCTGGACCAATAAATACCGTGCTTTCTAAAGTTTCACCAGTAAGACCATTATACATACGCTGATTACCATTAGATTCATATCCAGCGGATTGTAAATGTTTGCAAATATCCTTAATATCTAACTCACCGAAACTTGTACCGTCACCAAACAATCCTAATTCTAAAAGAACTTTTCCAAGAAGTGTTTCTTTCAGCTGTGCGATGGTCATACGACTAGGAATAGCGTGTGGATTTATAATAATGTCTGGTTTTAGACCATCTGAGGTAAACGGCATATCTTCCTCAGGTATTATATTTCCGATAGTACCTTTTTGTCCGTGCCTAGAACTGAATTTATCTCCTAATAAGGGTTGACGCACAGTTCTAACACGCACTTTGCAAAAATTATATCCATCCCCATTCCTATCAATAAAATTCTTGTCTACATACGATTCTTCGTTGGTTCTGTACATGATACTTTGGTCATTGTATTTGATAATTTTAGTATGATCGTTCCTAGCTTCTTTGATGGGAAGAACCTTTGATATAATTATATCCCTATTTTCTAAAAGTGTGTTTTCAGGAATTACACCTTGTTCATTTACTTTATCATAATTGGCGTATTTCATTCCTTTGGTTTTACTAGCGTCTGGACGACATCTAACTTCTTCATCCCCGTGTATTTTTTTATCTTCATCCTTAACAGTAGTTAGAATCGTTGCTTGAAATAATCCTCTTTTTATAGAGCCAGAGTTAAACAATATCGAATCCTCTTGATTGTATCCTGTATGTGAAATGATTGCTACAATTACTTGACACCCTGACGGAGCTCTATTCAGTTGAATCATGTTCATAATGCGCGTATCTACTAACGGACGCATAGGATAGGTTAAAACATATCCTGTTTTATCCATACGAGTATCAAAATTGGTTACATACATACCCATAGCTTGTTTCCCCATCGCACATTGGTATGTATTTCTGGGCGATTGGTTATGTTCTGGAAATGGAATACAAGATGCAAGAATACCAAATATTGTGCTAGGATGTATCTCACAGTGTGTATAATTATGTGTTAATTTATTATTCAATAAATCACAAGGTTTCATCGCAATCAAACATAAATTTTGTTCTGCAGGGTCAATATATTCTATAACAGCATTATCTAGTTTCATACAAGTCAATAAATCATCCCATGAGAGTTTCTTTTCTCGTAACATTTGGATATGTTCCGTTGTAATTAACAAATTATTGTTTTTAACACGCAGAACTGGTCTAGAAGGCCTACCTGTATCGTTACATACCCTAATTTCCTTATGTTTTATATCGAATATAATTGAAACGTACACATTTATAATACCTTTATGTTTCTTTTCTTTTAAAGAATTGTATAACACCGCTGCGTCAATAGCATTACCCATCCAGCATCCATTTACAAATACTTTTACCCCCTTATGCTTTTCTTCTGGTGTTAGCTCTTCAAACGGTTTGATGTGTTGTTTAGTATAATCGTATAATGGTTCGCTATTAGATGGATTGGTAATATGAGTAAGATATGCTAGATTTTTAACAACACCAACACTATGACCTTCTGGTGTTTCTGCAGGACATAAAAACCCCCAAGAAGTATTGTGTAATTTGCGTGGAGGAACTAATTTTCCGCTTTTATCAATAGGAGTATTAATCCTACGTAGATGACTTAAACTACCAATATAAGTAAGACGATTCAATACTTGTGCTACACCTACTTTATTGCTAGTGTGTTTTATACCAAAATCTCCTGTTGCAAGGGCACGTTTAATACCGTTTTCAATCGTAGTAGATTTTACTATTTTATATATATTTGTATAATTTACAATAGAACCATAATCTTCTGTAGAACGCCAAGACCCATTATTTATTTCCCTAATTATTTGTTTTTGCATATCTTTCACTAATTTATTAAAATAATTTCGAAACAAATTGTTTAACAGAATACCAACTAGATCAACGCGTTTATTAAGGTAAGAGTCTCGATCATCTATATGGTCCCATCCAAAACTAGTCCGTAGCAGTTTGTTTGCCATATACCCTAGAAAGTGTATTTTTTGTATACGCGTTTGGCAATGAGGAAATAAATCTGTATCTAGAACATCTAAAGTAAAATCTCTCTTTTTTCGTTGACCGGTCTCTTTATCTGTATTTAAAGGAGTGTATATTGATTGCGGTGTGATAATAGTTAATGCTTGTTCGGTCGTCATACACTCGCGTGAATCTACTATAGAAGCACGTAACGCTGAAAGCAATTTTTTTGTTTCATCGCGCTCTGTTGTATCCTCAACGTTTAATACAATAAACTCGCAAATAGCTTTGTCTGTTATAATACCGAGTGCGCGAAATACTGTGAATAACGGTATTGGTTGCTTAATTCGCGGGATTTGTATGTATAAAGCATTTCCTAAACCATTATTTTTGCTTGAAATATACATCGATATTTGTTTCGGTGAAATGCATTTAAAATCTGGTACTGATTTAATTTCAGCAGTCCACGTCCATTTTGTATTGTTTTTCTCTGTGTTAAAGCACCGTACCAAATTTTCTGCTGCGCGTTCTTGACCCAATACGGTTTTTTCAGACCCATTAATAATAAAGTATCCTCCTGCATCCAAACTACATTCGCCAGTTACAGCAGTAGGTACATGACTATACTGTCTTAATACACACAACGTAGATTTTAACATAATTGGTAATTTTCCTATTTGTATTTTTGGTAAACTTTTATAAAACGTTTCTTCGGATGCGAGGTTTGGACCACTTCGCACTACATACTTAATATTCATATCAATAGTCATATTTGACGCATATGTAAAATTACGTAATCGAGCTTCTTGTGGAAACATTAACTTGATTGCACCGGTGTTTTCGTGTATTTGAGGTCTATATATACTAAAATTTTCAAATGTAACAAACATTTCCAAGTTGTATTTACCACTTGCTTCATCTAAGCATTTTTCAGAACGAATATGAACTGTGTTAAACATAGAAATAGTTTTTGGTATTTGATGTATAACAAAATCGTTGTATGACTCGAGCTGGTGTCTTACCATTTGTTCTAAGTGTTTACCATCAAAATATGCATTTATAATATCCCACGGCTGCTCGATATATTTATTATACTCCATTTTAGTATCGGTTGATTTTTGAGTATCCATATTGGCGATTTGACCTATAGTCATAGCTATTAACAAATTCAATTTTATCTTTAAATCATACCATTTAATTTATTTTAAGCATTATTCTTATATGTTTCGATATGGATTATATTTTTTGTATAATCTATAATGAGTAGTAAGAAAACAATTAAAGTTAACACAGACTTTTTTAAAGTGAATAGTTCACCAAAAAAAGATAAATCTCGCGTTAAAAAAACATCGAAACAAAAATCTGTCACACCTAACAAAATGAGGAAAGAGTTTTTTAAAAAAATAAAAGACTTTCAAGAAAAAAGAAAAGAACAGACAAATATAACTACATCTGCAGAAAGTAACCCAGTAGAAATTAATAAGGAACACGATTTTGAAAACGAATTCAATAAATCATTACAATTTTTAGATAATATTATGAAAACACGAAAACAAAAAGAAAAATCTAAAGAAACAATCCAATTGGAACCAGCAAATTTTGATAAACATCTTCCAAAAAATACACACGTGGATATTACTCCTGTGGATATTACTCCTGTGGATATTACTCCTGTGGATATTACTCCTGTGGATATTACTCCTGTGGATATTACTCCTGTGGATATTACTCCTGTGGATATTACTCCTGTGGATATTACTCCTGTGGATATTACTCCTGTGGATAATGTTTGTGCTCCGCCAAAAATAAAATTATTGCCAAAACCACCATACAGTACATTAAAAGGAACAAATAAACCAACATATAGAGAATGGATTAAAACACAAAAAAGTACGAACGGTACAAAATCTTCCTCTTCGATAGTTATTAAGGATAAACCTGTTCCGGGAGAGTCAATCCGCTCTAAAAAATTAGAATTATACAAAAAGGAAAAAGAACGAGAGAGACTTAATGATATTAAGAGTAAAAAAAGTACATTTACAATAAAACGAACACTTGGAAAAAATGGTAAGCATATATCTGTATTAATTAAGAGTCTAAAAGTCCGTAACGATATAAATCGTGAAAAAATTAAACTAAATCAAACAAGTATTAATGATATAAAAAAATATCTACGTTCACGAAATATAATAAAAATTGGAAGTACGTCTCCAAATGATATATTACGGAAAATGTATGAACAATGCGTTCTTACAGGGAATATAAATAACAAAAATGCTGCAAACCTCGTACACAATTACGTGAATGAAAAATAATTAATTACTTACAAATTATCTTTTACAGTTATCTAAAGGGATATTATATATAATATATAAATGCCAATCGTAGAAGAATATATATCTCTTACTGCTAAATGGAAGGCAGAATATGGAGAGAATACCGTTGTTTTGATGCAAGTTGGGAAATTTTTTGAAATGTATGGATTTATGGATATACACGGCTCCATCACAGGTAGCAATATCCAAGATATTTCCGATAAATGCGATTTACTTATTGCAAAAAAAAGCCAACAAATTAAAGGAAAACAAGTAGTAATGGCGGGTGTACCGGAATGTCAGTTAGAAAAATATATAAAAAAAATACAAGGGTTTGGATATACGTGTCCGGTGTATACCCAAAATTCTAATACACCAAATACTACACGAAGTTTATCTGAAATTGTATCCCCGGGCACTTATTTTGGTTCTGAGGTAGGTGTAATTACAAATAATTCGGTCTGTATTTGGATTCAAAAGGTAGAAAAAACAAAATATACTCCGGAAATAGTCATTATGGGTATTGCTTGCATCGATGTGAACACCGGTGCAAGCAGAATTTCTCAATTTGAAAGTGCATATTATAAAGACCCTAGCACATATGACGATATTGAGCGTCAAATTAGTATAATATCTCCACACGAAGTTATTATAGTATTTCGTGGTGTTAATACCACAGAACGTAAATGTATTGTTGGTTATTTAGGATTGTCTAATCAAAAAGTTCACATACTTCACGAAAACGATGAAAGTGATTTTTCGAAATGTAGTAAAAATGCTGAACGTCAAACATATCAAGCAGAACTAATGAATAAATTTTTCCCATCTATCTCTCACGAAACGTTGACTGGTATGTATCAAACCCATCAGATATCATTGCAATCATACACTCTTTTGTTAGATTTTGTAAACACCCACAACCCTAGTATTCTCAATAAAATAACATTCGCTGTTATCGAACACCAAGAAGATACATTACTGTTAGCAAACCATTCTTTGCGTCAATTAAACATTATATCGGACCAAAGACAATCTGGTAAGTGTAGTTGTGTAGCCTCACAGTTAGATAATTGTATGACTAAAATGGGGAACCGTAAATTTAGGTATGATATTACAAGACCAACAAACAATCCTTCTGTTTTACAAGAAAAATATGGAGAGATTGAAACGACCATTCAATTAGGTATTTGGAAAGATTTTCGAACAAAGTTGAAAAGTGTTGGCGATTTAGATATGTTTTTTAGAAAAATGGTTTCTGGTAAAATTTCACCGAGAGATATTACCAAACTGCATACAGATCTTAATTTAGTTAAAGAAGTAATCGACCTAATCAGGGATACTCCATTATTTCCCAAATTTAAAAATCTTGACGAATTAACCGAAAAAATTTCTGAAATGATCGAAATTATATCTACTTCTTTTGATTTATCTAAATGTGCGTTAATAGATCATATAAGCGATGAAAAACTAGGTAGATTATCTCCTGCTGAAGCTTGTTTTGTATCATCCGGTGCGTGCAGTGATATTGATAAATCATTTCATATTAGCACCTCATCTAGTACCTCGTTAATTAAAATTCAAGAGTATTTATCTTCAATTGTGGCTAGTCACGAAAAAAAACCAAATAATTATGTTAAAATTTATGAAACGCCAAAATGCAATCCTGTATTGATTGGTACCACGCGTAGAATGAAAATACTTATGAATGATATTGAAAAGCATAAAGACAAAGATAATGTTAAACTCACTCTTGAGGATGGAACTGCAATAGATATTCGGAATATTACATTAACTACCTATGGTAATAATAAAAAAGATATGAAAATTACTTCTCCGCAAATAGAAGGTATTTGTAGTTCTTTGCAAAAACATAGAGAACAATTAATACAACATCTAGAAGTTTTTTTTAGAAAATTCTGCGTACAACTTTCTGAACGAGGAATTGAATTTGATACTATATCACGGTTTATCGCTTGGACGGACTGTTTACAAAATGCGTGTTATATTGCAAATAAATATAATCTAGTTAAACCAGAATTAACATATCAAGATAAATCTTGTTATAGTATGACTGGTCTTAGACATCCGCTAATAGAAGAATTACAAACACAAGAAACGTATGTACCAAACGATATATCTATGGGAAAACATACTAATGGCGTTTTATTATATGGTACAAATGCCGTTGGTAAAAGTAGCTTCATTAAATCCATCGGCATTTGTATTATTATGGCTCAATCAGGATTATATGTTCCCTGTAGTAGTATGGGATTTACCCCATACAATAAAATTTTCACAAGGATTTTAGGAAATGATAACATATTTAAAGGGCTCTCTACCTTTGCAGTAGAAATGTCCGAATTAAGAACAATTTTAAATCAATCTGACAAAAATAGTTTGGTGATAGGAGATGAACTATGTTCCGGAACAGAAAGTAATTCTGCTAGAAGTATATTTACTGCTGGAATCGAATGGTTAAATAAAATACAGTCTACTTTTATTTTTGCGACACATTTTCACGAAATAAACGATTATGAAGAAATAGAACAAATGTCTCTCGTTCGAAAAATGCATATGTCTGTGTATTACGATCGTGAACACGGTTGTCTTGTCTATGACCGTAAATTAAAAGACGGTCCAGGAGAAGATATGTATGGTCTTGAAGTATGCAAATCACTCAATTTAAATGAGGATTTTTTAGAACGAGCATATGAGTTAAGACATAAATATGGCAATCAAATAGGTTCTATTTTAGACAGTAATGTAAGTCATTACAATAGCAAGAAGATATTAAACAATTGTGAACTGTGTGGATTTAAAGGAGAAGACGTACATCATCTTGCACATCAATCAAATGCAAATAAAAATGGGTATGTAAATGAACATCGTAAAAATCACGTGGCAAATCTTATGAATATTTGTAAAGAATGTCATAACAAGATACACTCTGCCGGTAAACAACATAGAAAATTTAAAACATCGGAAGGATACAAAACCATTATCACAGACAAGTAATATATTTACAAATATATATTATGGAAGTAAAAACATTTTTGCATATGTATTGGCCTTACATAGTGACGGTGGTTGTATCTTTTTTAACACTTATTGTAATTTTTAATATATTAGGCGTTAATTTTAATCCAATCGGGAATACCCAAATTGAGAAAGTAGTAACTATAGAAAATTTCAAAACACATCCAACCTTAGATACTATTCCAAAAAGTCATAATTATGATTTAAACAAAACACACGGTACGTGTAAAGGGTTAAGTAATAATTCTTGTACTAATGCTAGTTTTTGTGTATTGTTAGACAACGAAAAATGTGTTGGTGGAAATAAGAGAGGTCCTACGTACAAAACTGAAAAAAATATTCCAGTAGAATACACTTCCTATATATATAAAGGAACATGTTACGGTGCATGTTAATATATCAATAAATTGATATAGATAATATATATTATTTTATATATACACAGCAAAATGATAATCCCAGTAAAATGTTTTACCTGTGGAAAAGTTCTAGCAAACAAATATCGCTATTATCAACAAGAGGTGCGTAAAATGAAAAACAGTAAGGACGGAACGACTGATAGAGTAAAGTATTTGACTACAGAATATGCTGAAAAAACTCCAGAAGGAGAAGTATTAGACAATTTATTTATTAACAAGATGTGTTGCCGAAGGCATATTCTTACACACGTGGATATCGAATAAAATATCCATAGATAATATATAAAATGCGAAGCAATACAAAATATAATGTGAAAAACAAACAACGTGGAGGTATGGTATCATCGCCAGCAGCGTACCCACAAGGAAACGCTTGGGAGACCGATGGTAATCTACCAGGCGAAGGGTATAACACATCACAAACCGGCAATTTTTTTGCGTTTAATCCAAATGGAGGCGCACTTCCAGACCCCATCGATACAGATAATTTTTATTATTTGAAAGGTGGTAGTAGAAAATTAAAAAAACACAAACGTTCTACGAAGAAAAGTAAAGTTAAGCGAAAAAAAACAAAAAAACGAAGAAATATTAAAAAACGAAAAAGTCGTAAATATATGCGTGGGGGGTCTAGAGACAGTATGTTTCAACCTTTAGTGAATGGAGGTCGGGAAATTATATTTGGTGCAGGAGATTTAGTTAATCAGTGGCAAGGTAAGACAAACGAATTATCACCATCTCCGACGGTTCAAAATTTAAATGTCTCCGACGTATTATTAATAAACGACCCACCAGATTTAAGCCGTATCCAACAATCTGCTGTAGATAATGTATCTAATATTTAGCCGACATTTTTTCATTATATTTATTATATATACAATAATTATAATGAAAATAGGCAGTACTCTCAGAGGATTATGTACACCTGCATATATATATTTAGTAATATCTGTTGTTGCAATAATTGCAATAATGTTTCAAAACACAGGAAATACGAATAAATTTTGTGTCGGTGCGTATGAATGTAATGTAGATAATACTGCGATTATGTTTTTAGGACAAGGAATATATGTTTTGTTTTGGACGTTCATATTGAATTCTATATGCAAGGCTGGATATAAAGAAGTTTCATGGTTTTTAGTATTATTGCCATTTTTATTATTTTTTGTTTTAATAGGACTTTTAATGGTGGTTAAAACAACTGAACCATATAGCATAAATTTTTAATATAAATACGTATTTGTTTCATTTAAAAATACCTTCTTGATATAGTATATGAGTTCTAATATATCCCAAATAATAATTGATAAACTATTTGATGATAATCCAAGTCTTCTTGTAAATCATCATCTTGACTCGTTTAACGAGTTTTATGGTGATGGTATTAAGAGAATTTTCCGAGAAAAAAATCCAATTAGAATAATGAAAGACCAAGATCCGAATAGCGGTGAGTTCAACCTAAAATGTAATTTATATCTGGCAGGAAAAGAAGGCAATAAATTGTATTATGGTCGTCCTGTTATATTCGATGATAATAGAGAACATTTCATGTACCCAAATGAAGCCAGATTAAGAAATATGACATATGGTATCACCATACATTATGATGTTGAACTAGAATTTTTTATAAAACAACCAGATGCAGAGTATCCAATAGAACCAACATACACTTCTGTGTTATCCAAGATATTTCTTGGGCGATTCCCTATTATGTTGCAGTCTAATTTATGTATTTTAAAAGGGTTAGCGCCAGACGTGAGATTTGAAATGGGAGAATGTAGAAATGAACATGGAGGATACTTTATTGTGGATGGAAAAGAAAAAGTAATTGTTTCCCAAGAGAAATTTGCAGATAATATGTTATATGTACGCGATAAAGTAAATGATATGTATAGTCATTCTGCTGATATACGTTCTGTATCAGAGGATGCATCTAAACCAGTACGCACACTTTCGGTACGTATTGTTGCTCCTTCAGATAAATATACGAATAATCAAATCGTTGTAAATCTTCCTAATGTTAGGAAACCAGTACCGCTTTTTGTAGTAATGCGTGCATTAGGAGTACTTTCAGACAAAAGTATTATCGAATATTGTCTTTTAGATTTAGAAAAGTATTCTACCTATATGGATTTATTTATTCCTTGTATACACGATGCTGGAATGATATTTACACAAGCACAAGCTTTGAAATATATAGCTACATTTACAAAACATAAAACAGTTAATCATTCACTTGAAATATTAACGGATTATTTTTTGCCTCATATGGGAGAAATGAATTTCAACGCAAAAGCATACTATTTAGGACTAATGGTAAAAGAAGTACTTCGTGTCTTTACAAAAGACAATAAACCTACCGACAGGGACAGTTTTAGATTTAAACGTGTTGAACTTCCTGGAGACTTGTTATATGACTTATTCAAAGAACATCTAAATCTACAACATAAAAATATCTATCAAAAAATAGACAAAGAATACACATATAAAAAAGGGTTGTATCAGAACAATTTTATAGGACTGGTAGAGCAAAATTATCTTGAGATTTTTAAAGATAGAATCGTAGAATCAGGATTTAGAAAAGGATTTAAGGGAAATTGGGGAGCAGATGAATCTACGAAACGACTTGGTATAGTTCAAACGTTAAATCGTTTAACTTTTAATTCTGCTATTTCACATCTTAGAAAAATAAATTTACCTCTGGATGCAAGTGCTAAAGTAATTGGTCCACGACTTCTTCACGGTTCTCAATGGGGGATTATTGATCCAGTAGACACACCTGATGGTGGAAATGTGGGGTTACATAAACATATGTCAATCGCAGCAGCAATCACTACAAATTGTTCCGGTAAACCATTAACCGAATGGTTACGTACAAAAGGAATGCGTGTATTGGAGGAAAGCACTCCATTTATTATTTCGTCTATGACAAAAATTATGGTGAATGGAACATGGGTAGGTGTCGTACATAAACCTACACGCATAGTAGATGAGTTTAAATTATTCCGCAGATTAGGATTAATACCAATATTCACATCTATATTGTGGGATATCGCAAATATGACTATATTCATTTACACAGACTCCGGACGAATGTGTCGACCAATATTTTATATTGATAATGATGGTGCTGCCAGTTTTGATAAAAAAACTGTTATTGAAAATTTAGAAAAGGGAAATTATTCATGGAATCAACTTACAACCGGAATAGGAGATAAAAAGATACAAATTCCTATGCATTCTTGTGAAATATATAATGAAAACGACGTTTTTGATAAAACAGATGATGATACGCTAAATAAATCAAAATGCATTATTGAATATCTGGATACTGCTGAAGAAGAAGGAACTCTTATAGCTTTTATGGAAGACAATCTCTCTACAAAATCTTATACACATATAGAAATTCATCCATCCCTAGTTCTCGGTGTTATGGGAAATCAAGTAGTTTTTCCTGAAAATAATCCACTTCCGAGAAATTTATTTGCGTGTGGTCAAATGCGTCAAGCAATATCTTTGTACCATTCTAATTTTCAAACACGGATAGATAAAATGGGAGTTGTACTTAATTACGGACAAATCCCTTTGGTTAAAAGCAGATATTTGGAAAAAATCACACGTGAAGAACATCCATATGGAGAGAACGTTATTGCTGCGATTATGTGCTATGGAGGATATAATGTAGAAGATTCTATTTTATTTAATGAAGGGTCTATTAAAAGAGGTTTATTCAGGACCACTTATTTTAATTCTTATGAAGCGAGAGAAGAAAGTTCAAAAGTAGGGACTTCTCAAGTCAACTCTCAATTTGCCAATATTGAAAAATCTAACGCAGTTGGAACAAGGAACGGTTTTGATTATTCCCAATTGGATGAATATGGATTAATAAAAGAAAATACACCTTTGGACGATAAAACAGTACTTATAGGAAAAATTACTACTAATCTCTCTGAACCGGGCGTATCCAACGATGACTCTATCGTTCCCAAAAAAGGACAACTAGGATTCGTAGATAAATCATTTATAACAGAAGGGGAAGAAGGGTTCCGGCTGGCTAAAGTACGAGTGAGGGATGAACGTATCCCTAATATAGGGGATAAATTTTGTTCTAGATGTGGACAGAAAGGTACTATTGGGTTAGTTATTCCAGAAGAAAATATGCCTTTTACAAAAGAAGGCATCCGACCAGATATCATTATTAATCCTCACGCCTTACCTAGCAGAATGACAATCGGACAATTGGTCGAAACTTTGATGGGTAAAGCATGTGCGATGTATGGTGGATTTGGAGATTGTACTGCTTTTATGAACAAAGGTCAAAAAGCAACTAGTTTCGGGAAGATGTTAACAAATGTGGGGTTCAATTCATCTGGGAATCAATATTTATTTAACGGAGAAACAGGTGAACAAATGTATTCAGAAATATTCATAGGACCAACATACTACATGCGACTGAAACATATGGTAAAGGACAAAATAAATTACCGTTCAAAAGGTCCTAGAACGTTACTTACACGACAAACCGTACAAGGTCGTGCGAATGATGGAGGATTGAGAGTAGGTGAAATGGAACGCGATGGAATAGCAGGACATGGAGCGATGCATTTCTTACAAGAATCTATGCTTATTCGTGGTGATCAATATTATATGGCAATATGTAATAAAACCGGTATGACCGCTATTTACAATGAAAGCTATAATTTATTTTTAAGTCCTATCTCTGATGGTCCAATCCGTTTTAGCGGCACACTTGATAATGGTATGAATATTGATAATATATCCAAATACGGACGGTCATTTAGTATTATACGAATCCCATATGCATTTAAGTTACTCATGCAAGAATTATCAACTATGAGCGTACAGATGCGTATAATTACAGAAGACAATATAGACCAATTAACTAGCATGTCATTTTCAGACAACGTGATTAAATTATCATCAAATAAAGTTGAAAATCAAACAGCAATACAAAGAGACGCACCGCAAACAGATGCACCGCAAACAGATGCACCGCAAACAGATGCACCGCAAACAGATGCACCGCAAACAGATGCATCGCCGGATATAAGTAATAAGATAGACCCTGAAAATTTGGGCTGGCAATATGACAAAAATGATTGGGATATGGGGGACATATATAAGTCCATTATAATAACAGATGAAGGTCAACCATCGATGTATTGGTTTTCAAATGATTCTGATAGTGTGATTATTCAAAATCATCCAAGAGGCTGGATTAAAGAGGACCTTGTTCTCTCTGATGGCAGTATTTTAGATGACAAAGATGTAATTGCTAGTTTAATTGCAGACCAATCGTCTGGTAATTGGAAAAGAGTTATTGCAAAACTTAAGTCCGCGCAAGCAACACCCGTACAAGCACAAGCAACACCCGTACAAGCACAAGCAACACCCGTACAAGCACAAGCAACACCCGTACAAGCACAAGCAACATCAGGGCCGGCACAATCAGCATCTCCACCGTATCGAGTACCGTCTACTGATAGTGACGCACAATCAGCATCTCCACCGTATCGAGTACCGTCTACTGATAGTGACGCACAATCAGCATCTCCACCGTATCGAGTACCGTCTACTGATAGTGACGCACCGTCGACAGATGTAAAAACCGGTGGGAACAATAAAAATACATCTATACTAAAAGATACCATTAGTTTAAATACCGGCGCGGATAGTGTTTTTTTAACCATTCATGATGCAAAAAACGATATGGCGCAAAAATCACAGATAGCTATAGATAATAATACGGGTATATTGTTTAACGAACCACCACCAAAACCCACGGATGAATCCAAAAAAGAAGGAGGAGGAGAAAAAAAAGTTGTTACTATAACTAACTAAATAATTAAAAAAATGAAATTGTTTAAAAATACTTAGTTATAGTATAACTATGGCACAAAGCGGACTTGTACTTCAAATCGTGAAAAGCAGGATTAATTTGCTTTCTATATTGAAAACTCGTGGATATGATGTATCGAATTACGAAGATCAGTCGGTATCTCAAGTTCATATTATGTTACAAAATGACCAATTAGATATGTTAGTTAAAAATCCTCGTTCGGATAGAACTGCATACATAAAATATCATTTAGGTAAAACTTTGCGCGGTAATAATATTATGGAGTTTATTGATGATTTATTTACATTAGATAGCGTGCTTAAAAAAACAGATGAATTGATTGTCATCGGGAGGGATATTGCAAATGACTCTATGGAAAAAAATCTTCGTCAGATATGGTCGCAGCATCAATATCTGATTACTGTATTTGGACTTCCATCACTTCAATTTAACATATTAAATCATACACTTGTACCGTCGCATCGTATTTTAAGTGATAATGAAGCCCAAGAGATAAAGTCCAAATATAATATTATGGACGATACGCAGCTACCTGATATATCTAGATTTAGCCCGGTTGCACAAGCAATTGGAATACGTCCAGGGGAAATTTGTGAGATTTTACGTCCAAGTAAAACGGCGGTGTTTGCTCCATTCTATAGAATTTGTTCTGCATAATATATAGCATGGCAACAAAACATTCCCCTCAATACTATTCCAATACAATAAAGAAATTAGATACCGAATTTACTATAAATCTTAAAGAAATGTCTTCAACATTTCCTTACGCAAAAACATATCCAGATATTTCAACATATACCAAAAAACTTTCAGAAGAACAAGGTGCAACTGATAAAACAAGAAGTTCTATTTTTCTTTTACGAGACAATATCGAACAAGACATCCATACGGTAGATGCTTCTATTAGCAATATAATCACCCAAATAGAAAAATTAGATAAAGACAATAATGAATTATCGCAACATGTAGATAATTTGAATGATAGAAAAGAAGGAGCAGATGGAATGTTTCAAGATTCACGGGAATTATATAATTTTACTCTTTTACAAAATTGGATAATGTTTTTTTCTATTTGTGGGTTAGGTGTCGGGCTATATAAGTTTAAAACAACTATGTAATGTAAACCGTATATTTTCTATTGGTATTGTATAGCACATGAGATTTTTAAGTTTTTTGAATGACCTCGGGATTGTCCCAAATAAAGATACACAAGTAGAAAACGACCCATCATTACGTCAAGGACAAACATTAAATGACTATAACAGACACTATATTAGAAAAGAAATACCTAATTTGAATGCATTACAAAATACAGGTATTCCAGGGGTAGGAAGTGTTATTGAAGCGATGGATGTATCATCGCCAAAAGTACGGACAACCGTTAGACCAAAGGATGATATATCTAAATTAGAAGATAAGTTTAACACCGCACTTACAAAATATAACGCAACATATAAATTATTTAGTGAATCTGTTCTCGCTAGTAATAAAACAGACAAACAAATCCAACAATATTTTGGACAAGCGATTACATCTAGTGATGGCAATTATGCATATATTAATAATTATGGATTTACCCATAAATATTCTACAGATGCGTGGTCAAATAATAATGCATCGTGTCCTACCGATGCTATCACAGTCGATACAACTACATATAACACCTTCCATACTGGACCAGATATGGGACAAGGACAGCCGTGTAGTATAGCAGGTAAAAACATCAAAAATTCAACTACAAACGAGTATGCATGGGTTGATATAAAAGGGTACAAACACATATATTCCTCTACTTTATGGAAAAAAAAATCTCCATCGTGTGATGTAGACGTGGTTTCTCTTAAAGACGAGGAATATAATGCTATTCCTAATGGTGGCAATATGACATCAACAGATACATGTATGCAGTTAGATATTGACCCAGCTATATGGGACCAGTTGATGAAACAAAATAATGAATTATTGTCTATTTCAACACAGTTATCTGAAAAATTACAATATATGGTAAACGAGGATAATGCGCTACAAGGTGCGTTGTCTGAAACACAACAACAATTAGGACAAACTATTGATAAAGTTACCAATGACAGAAGCCAATTAAATAATATTAATAAGAGTCTTGTAACGATTGACGCAGAACAAGAAGATACTAATCTAAATAAACGCTTGCAGTACGCCCATATGATTGTATGGTTTATATTGTTATTAACGGTAATAAGCCTTACCGCTCATGCATTCGTGTCTTCTCAATCCAAAGCTGGTGATATATTAGGATTGATATTTGCATTAATTTTTTTGTTTATTATAGTAAGATGGCTATGGAGTAAAGTTTCAAATTGAAATCTTGTATTATAATATATGACCCGTTCTAATATTAGTCATTATCCAAGTATTTTGAAACTAAAAACGATTGAATTTGAAATAAATATGCTAATAAAAGCATATAAATCCGGACACTCAACATACATACAAAATATTGTATCTAAACAGTACACCGATGCGGCAAAAAATCTTGCAGAACTTACAACAATAAATAATCTGATTGAGACAAAAGTCTCAAACGGACAGACACTTTTAGCTAAAATAATAAAAGAAGGGTCATTCGATCAAGAATTAGTGACGATACAAAATCCCCGTTTAAAAAAAATAGCGAATCAAGTAAAATGTCAACAGAGAGATGTAAAAAATTTACAAGATGAACTTAATACTATCGATGGCGAACTTAGTACTACAGAAACAAGTCAACAGTCAAATTATTTACAATTTATTATATTAGTATTAGTTGGTATAGCAGTAGCAGGATTAACGATCAAAACTATACTAACTAAAGATGATAGTTTACTTGATACAGCAATTCTCGCTATAATTATAGGCATAATCATCTATTTTTTAATAAATAAATTTATAAATTAGGAACAATATTAAAATCACATTATATATTAGATTTTAATATGGATGTATCTCTAAAGCAAGGGAGCATTTATCTAGAATTACAAGAGCAAAAAGGCAAACGTACAAAAAATACATATAGTGATGGTGGTACACATATAGAAGGGTTTACAGGGTTTGGTTCAAATAAAGTAAATAAAGAAAATATACGTGAAGATAGACATATAGATAAACTTAGTGGAAATTTAGATAAAGCGGTTAGTAAATATAGCATAGCCCAAAAACAACTTATGGATGATACAAATACATTCATAAATAATAGTAGCGGCAGTTCATTACAAAACTCTTTGATAAGAATGTCGAACGGTGTGGTCGGTTATGTTACAGATAAAAATACGTTTATGTACGTGAGCAGTACGGATATTCTTGATTCTATAAAAGGAAAAAATGGATGTCCTTCTAGTGTTACAGATGTAGAGTTTACAAGCGAAAACTATAAGAGTGTAGGAGAAACACTTGGGACAACGCCAGACATGTTTGTAGGTACTCCTATGACTATGAATCAGAGTTGTGCGCCTTCATCTGTTAATTTTCAAATACTTGGGGCATCCGAACCCGCAGAAAACAAAGCAAACTGGTTGGGGTGTTTTGACAGTACAGGTGATTATTTCACAAAACAGGATGATCTTACTGGTTTATCATCATCTGATATATTACTCAATTGTCAAACACGCGCTGCAGATACCGGTGCAAGTACTTATTTTATAGGTTCAGAAACCGATAATTCGTATTCTTGTTTTACGTCTAAACCAGGTATGAGCACCATAGATATTGAAAAAAATCTTAAACCTGGTTACTTAATGCAAACTAGTAAAGTTATATATGAAACCACAAAACTATCACCATCTAGTTCAGAATTACCCGCCGCAGGAATTATGAACAACGGACAAATCGCTATTGGAACTGTTTCGGGGAGTGTAAGTAATTTTGGCTCGAATGTAAAAAACGCACAAATAAAAACAGATATGGATGGTATTGATAATTGTGATCCTACATACGGGTCTAGAATAAGTTTGAAGTCATCAACGTACGGCGGAAACTGTAATGGAATCACATACAATTCAAAAGGTCCATGGAGTGTTCCCGTGAATAATTGGTTGGATACTACTCAAAAGAGTATAGATTCAACCGGTGATGGAACTACTGGTAGCTTGTTGGTATCCTTTACTACAGACCCAGCACAAGGATGTCCAAAAGAATACTACGCTACTTATACTTGCAGTCCTGGAACAACACCAAAAATAGTAGACATTCCAGGAGAAGCATCGAGTAAAACCGCTGTATTTGATTGTTCTAGTGAAAATGATAAGTGTAGAGAGGGTGTACTTACATTAGGCGATGACGGAAATCTAACATTAACAAATGGTGACGGAAATGCAATATATCAAAGTGGAACATCCTTAGTGGGTATCATATTATCGGAATACGCTGCGTCAAATGGGAAATATGGCAGAAATTATTTGAAAACAGGTGAATATCTCTTGACAAATGAATTTATAGGCTCTCCATCTGGAAATTGTGCTTTGAGGTGTAGTACAAATAGTGGTGTAACACAATTAAATATCGTGTATTTTTCGTGGGCGTGCAACAAACCAGGAACCGCACCATCTACAAATCCGGGAGAAGATGGATTTATCACAAATAAATCTGGTATGAGAGCGACTTATTCTATGCAAGATGGTGTATTAGATAATCCCGGTGTAGGTAAAGTGATTTACGCAGATAGTAATATGAATAAAAAATCATATCCTTCTAGTATGTTAAGTCTTGGTGATGAATATATTGATGCAGGTAATTACGACCAATCCACACCTTCTATTAAAGTTATATCTAATTCCGACTTAGACGATTGTAAATTAGAATGCAGTGCAATAGATAAATGTTACGGATTTATACATAATGAAGAGGAACAAAAATGTGAAATTAAAAGAAAAACAAACATGTTTCCATATAATCCAAATAGAATGCTAAGTGATAACGCAAAAATGTATGTAAGACAATACCAAATTGCGAATTCAAACTCTTGCGGTGACGATGTAGTTGCAACTACCGGAAACATCTATAACGGATTGGTAGACTCTGGAGATAGTATGTCACCAACTACATTATGTCAGTTAGGAGAGGCAACCGCAACACAGTTAAAAGAACTCTCTATAAGAGAAAAAGAATTAGGAAATGCCGCCTCTCAAGTTTCCAGTTATATGAGTATGTTGAATAAAGAAAATAATACGTTGGATAAAAAAATGGCGTGCTCCCTTAAACAAAATGAAAAAGATGTAAGACAATATAATAAAACCGTAAGAGACATCGAAAATACAGAGACACAGTTAATAAGTGTAAATGCAATGGAAGATGATACTAATTTAGAAATGATTTCGCAAAATATTAAGTTTATGGGATGGACTGCGATTGCAGCTATAGCTGTTCTTGCTGGTATTAAGGCAACCAGATAATAATTAATTATATTATCTTGTCTAGTAATATATATATAATGGCAACAACTGCGGTATTATCTGATAATACTCTTACACAATCAGAGAATAGACAAGAATCTATTTTGAAAAATATTAAACAGCTACAAGAAATGGAGTCTTCTTTATACACACAATTAGAAGCTTCGTCTGGTTCCACTACGCAACAAGAATCCATCGTAAATAAGATAAATGAACTATCTACTATGAGAATGACGATGTTCAGCGAATTAGATTCGTTGTTTAAAAGTACGCAAGGTAGAGTAGCTCAAAGTAGAATTGATTTAGTGGACCAGTTGACCACTACCGGCGTTATGGAAACAGAATTGAATAATACTAAATCAAATTTTAATCATCTAACTTCTAATAAAGATAATAAAATGCGTATGGTTGAAATTAATACTTATTATGCGTCAAAATATCAGGCACAAAGCGGATTAATGAAAGTTATCATCTTGGTATGTATTCCCCTTCTAATTTTAGCTATACTTTCAAAAAAAAATATTTTACCGACAAATATTGCAAATGGGTTGATTGGATTGATTATAGTTGTCGGTGGTTTTATTATTATAAAACGAGCATTAAATTTATCCTCTAGAAATAATATGAATTATGACGAGTTTGATTGGGTTTGGGACCCGGATGCTACTGACCCAACTGTAATTGAGTACGACGAAGAACAACTAGAAGGTGATTTAAGCTCTTTTACAGACACACTTGGTTTGGGTTGTATTGGCGCGGAATGTTGTTCAACAGGAATGTATTATGATAGCGAAACAAGTAAATGTGAGCGTGGTATAGGAAAATTAGACCGTCCTACTACTAGCAGTTCTTTGGAAGGTTTTACAACCGGTCGTACTGCGGTGTCTTATGTAGAAGTACCTACAACGCCTTGTCCTTTTAAAAAAAGTAAAACAGTTGTGAAACCATATAGTGAAAATACTTATAATTATGTAAAAGTATCTGCCAGATAATTTCTTCTGTTTGTAATATAAGAAAATATGACATCTAACACCCTACAAAATCAATTTAATACATCTTCTTCAAATTATTCTGGTGACCAACTTAGTAGTATACAACAACAAATACAAACAAATACACAACAAATGTCGGGCCAAGACCAGTCCGGTTTAACCGCAATATATGCAAACTTAAATAATCAATTAACTTGTGACTCTGATTGTCAAAAACGACAAAAAATAGATGAGTTGCGTGAAACATGGAAAGCAGCTAAAACTTCACAAAAAAATGCACCAGAAACTACTTTTGATGCGGAAAAAAATTATTTAATCGCATACGAAGGTGTTGATGGATACACAGAAACGATGTTTAAACGATATACCGGGGTTGCCGAAACCGCGCAAAAAAATGCATTAGACTCTAATAAAGATGTTATGAATGAAATTAAAGCATTAAATTCAGATTATGATGGTGAAACTAAAAGTTTGACGCATATGAAAGAACTTTTACAAATTAAATTAGCTGAAAATACAAAATTACTAAAATTAGTAGATGAAGATGTTGCTTCGGTGGAAACAAATGACCGTAAAGTTGTTTATGAAGATTGGGCGAAAGGTTGGCTCCTCACAGTTAAAAAACTATTGTTTTGGATTTACATTTTGTTCGCATTAGTATTTTTATACATGAGCCCATTCGTTTCAAAATCTAAATGGAAAACTATTACAGGTTGGTTAATCCCTATTAGTTTGTTTGTATTCCCATATTTGGTGTATTACATAGCGTTGTTAATTTTAAATGTATATAAAAAATTAAAATGGTTTTTACAAAATAAAGCTTCTAAAAACGTATATTCTCAACTATAAATAGTTTTAAAATGGACCATCCAGATCAAACACACTTTCGTCTCGAAAAGTATTCGCTAATGCATATTCACCTACGCGTTTTTCAAAAAAATTGGTTTTTCCTTCTATGGAAATCATTTCCATAAAATCAAACGGATTTGCTGTACCATATATTTGATTACACCCCAATTGTTGTGATAATCTATCTGCAACAAATTCAATATACTGACCCATAAGTGTTGCGTTCATAGAAATCAATCGACACGGTAAAGCCTCACAAATAAATTCTTTCTCAATATTAACTGCTTCACGAATAATATCCTTAATTATATTTTTATCGGGTTTATGTTCTAGTTTATTAAATAACATAACCGCAAATTCTGTATGTAGAGCTTCGTCTCTACTAATAAGTTCGTTGCTAAATGTTAGACCAGGCATTAATCCGCGTTTCTTTAACCAATATATACTGCAAAATGCTCCACTAAAAAATATACCTTCAACACACGCAAACGCAATTAGTCTAGCCGCAAAATCAGATTCTTTGTCATGTATCCATTTAATCGCCCATTCTGCTTTTTTTTTGATACACGGAAAGTTTTCCACCGCACGAAATAAAGTATCCTTTTCGCACGTGTCTTTTACATATGTATCGATTAGCAACGAATACATTTCACTATGAATATTTTCCATCGCAATTTGAAATCCATAAAACGCTCTTACTTCTGAAATCTGAACCTCACTCATGAAACGCATACCAAGATTTTCTAAAACAATTCCATCGCTCGCTGCAAAAAATGCTAAAATATGTTTTATAAAGTACCTTTCATCATGATTCAATTGTTGCCAATGTGCCAAGTCTTTAGACAAATCTACTTCTTCTGTCCGCCAAAAACAGTCGACTTGTTTTTTATACATTTCCCATACATCTTTGTAGATAAGAGGAAACATTACAAATCGACTATCTTCTTTACATAGCAACGGTTCTGACTTATTGATAATACTAGTCATATAATATTATTAAGAGAGATTATTTATACCAATTTTATTTATTACATCTTGTCAATAATAATAAATATATATTTAAATAAATATATATGAATTTAGCAGCAAGAGATAAAAATATTGATGTATTGAGACAAGTTTTAGAAGAACGGAAATCATTTTTAATAGATAAAACTCGTGAAATTAAACAAGTAAATAAAGAAAACACATGGATGATGAGTGTTGCAGAGGATTATTATAAATATCATTCTATTATTAAAAAACAAAAAATGGAACAAGCCGCTGCACTTGAACTAATTTCAAAGTATATTAGTGAAATTTCAGGAAATGTAGGACAAAGTGAAGAAATACTAGCACAAAGTAAGATACAGCAACAAGAATTGCAAACACAAATAGAACGTTTAAGAGATGATATTGAGAATTTGCTATAATGTTTTCTCATTATAATTATATATGCCTGCTTCTGTTACTGATATTACTTCGGTTCTTACAGGTATGAATGATTTAAAAGGCAACACCCAAGACTTGTTAGAAAGAATTGCAAATATACACACACAACAACAGGAATCTATTTCCGTTATGCGACGGGCAATTGAATTATTATCTCGGTTGGCGTCCGGAAGACAAGACCTAGATACGGTATTAGCTGCTGTAAACGCTTCAGAACGAAACATGGACACTTCTGTTGGGCGTATTAGTGCAGCGTTAGATGATGCCCCAACTCGTGAGGATATTCAAAGGGCTATTAATGATTTGACTGACACGATAAATCAAAGTGATAATCCGAACGTTGTGACAGATGGTCCAACTGATGGGACTGGAGTGACAGGTGCCACCGGAGGGACAGGTGGCACAGGAGGGACTGGAGTGACAGGTGCCACCGGAGGGACAGGTGGCACAGGAGGGACAGGTGGCATCGGAGCAGCAGCAACAGCAACACAATCAGATAATAGGGCATTAGAAAGACAGAGACGAGTGAGAAGCACAGTCCAGGGCACAGGCGCAGCGTCCACAACAGCGTCCACAACAACAAGAGGTGGAAGCATGAATAAAAGGGGCGGATATTACTACGGTGGCAGTCCTGTCAAAACAAAAACAAAAAGACGCAGTATAACACCAAAAAATCGCAGAAGAAAAAGTATAAGAAGTAGTAGCAAAAGAAGTAGCAGCAAAAGAAGTTAAATCGCAGAAGAAAAAGTATAAGAAGTAGTAGCAAAAGAAGTAGCAGCAAAAGAAGTTAAATCACAATTAGTTTAGCAATTATATTATGCAACGGACGATTTCTGATGTTTACGTCTATAATTCTTCTGAAACCGTTTTAAACCATTCGTTTTGATAATTCCTACGGTCTCCCCACCAGGTAATTCAATCATTTTCACAATATCTAGTTTAAAATATTGGTTACTTTCAATAATGTGTTTGTAGTTTCTAATATAATCATTTTTTTATAATGGATTGGATATGATGCATACTGTGATTTCATCATATCCAAAACATCGGTCCATTCGTCTTCCATAAATTCATCCATAGTAAAAGAAGATTGAACTAGATATTGTCCGTGGATATTTGGAGAACTTTCCGTAGTTAACCCGTGTAAAGTTGGATTAAACAATTCACAAATAGCGAGACTGTATGCGGCGGTGTCGTTCATATTGGATTATGACTAGTTACTCTGTTAAGATGATAATGTAAAGATAACATTATTGTATTTCAATTTTCTCTCTTATTATTATAGAATGAATTCGAATATACGAACACTAATGAAAGATAAAAATGTTCTCAGAATAGTTGCATTTATATCGGTGGTGAATTTATTGGGCTATGTTATGATGAGAGATGTAGACTCTGTAGCGTTTTTTGTTATTATTGGATTTTTAACTACATATTTTAGTAAAAATATGATAGTGGTTTTGTTAGTAGCTATGATTACAACAAATTTTTTAGCGGTTATAAATAAATCTAAATCGTACAAACAACTTGAAGGATTTGGAGGTAAAGGAGCTGGACGAAAGAATAGTAAAAAAGTTCAAGATACTTCATTAAAAGTATCCCCAGCAAGCAATACTATCGACCAAGAAATGTCTACAGGCAATCCAGGAGGTCTAGATGAAGCTGCAACCGTTGAAAAAGCATACGAAAACTTAGATAATATGCTTGGTACAGATGCAATACAGAAAATGAGCTCAGATACACAACAGTTATCCAAAAGACAACAAAACCTTCAAAAACAGATCGAAACTCTTCAGCCCTTACTGCAAAATAGTTTTAGTATGTTAGATAAAATGGGTGGCGCGGAAGGAATAGAAGGTATGTTAGGTAAAGTCACAGGAATGCTCGATCAATTCGGAGGTCTTACACAAAAAATAACAAACAAAAAATAAAAGTCCTAACTCTAATATATAAGAAATATGGCTAAAAAATGTCCTCCTGGTGTATTTTGTATTGAAAATATGAGTTTATTATTGTGTTTAATCTTAGCAATTATCGCCGCTTATGTTTGTTTGAATATAAATAAAAATTATTCAAAAGAGATAATCGTACAATCTGAACCAACCACACAGTACGGGATGTATCCTAGACCATCTTCTAGTTTTTCAAACGTATATAACGATGTTCTAATGAACCCAAACGTTCCACCTTTACGCGACAATAGAGTATTCAATAATACCTCAGACCCAAGAGGCATTCCTATAAACATTTCCACTACTGCGGTAGATAGTGATTATAGACAAGTAGGCATATTGACACGCGTGGGTGGACATGAATTGATACTTCCACTTATAGGAAGACCATTAATGGTGGCTAGAGACAAGTGGAACTTTTATACGATGAAAGATTCTAACAGCATGATTAAGTTACCTATCACATTCAAAGGAAAAAGTTGTACGAATGAGTATGGTTGTGACAATTTGTATAATGGAGATAATGTCTACGTGGAAGGATATAATGACTTGTTTAAAGTGACAGTCTATGATACAAAAGTAATGAAATATATTCCGTATTTATAATAATAGTGTTTTATGATGATAACAAATGAACCGTTGCAGCACAAATATCATCTCGGTCCGTCATAACAACTCCTGCATTTCTTATATCGTCTTTCCATATATATACCCAAGGTTGTTGCCATCGTTCAAGTGCTTTGCTAACTAGTTGTGTGGCATCTGTAATAGGTGAACTCACCCACATTCGGTCGGCATTTGTTTCACTCATAACATCCCACAATCCGTCGGAACCACCTACTAGTTTATACGTTTTTCCTTTTACTAGCTTGTATAAAAGGTTATTATCGCAATCTCCACATACGTTGTCGTGTCCGATCACTTGTGTAATTGCTATTTTATCTTTTATAGTTGAACACGTCTTTAGGCTAAAAATGCAATAAGGATTGTTTACCATAGTCATTTGTGTGTCGTTTAATGCTTTGATTTGGTGACTGTGCTGAATGGTATATGAAATATTTTGCGTTTTAAGTCGTTCTTTTTCGCATTCATCCATTACCGAAAAGTTTCGTGTAGACGCCACAAGAAACCCATCTTCATATAATTTAATTAAACTATCCCCACGCCACCACATTTTAACGTCCATCGGTGAAATACAAGCAATACTAATGGATGCTCCAATACCTGCAGTAGATACAAAAGCTTGGTCTATCATTTTTACAATATGGCGCACCGGGTCGATAGTTAGATGAGTGGCAATCGTACATTCGTCTACAATAGATACCCAATCCAATTTTTTCAACCAAGTCACTAAATCAGGTGTATTTGGTGGGAGAGGTACGTGATGGCGTCCGTGCCCGTCGACAATAATCATCCATATATTTTCACTGTGGGTAATTACATTCGCATAGTCTTGGTTTTTTTCGTTCGGTTCAACTTTGAAACTCGTGTACGGGTTCATCTTGTATAGTATAGGTGCTTTTTTATTTTAGTTGTTTAACTATTTCAATTTTATATAATACCCTACAATATAAAATTGAATTAAATAATATTACAGTTATTAGTATGAATATAATCTCTCTTATTACTCCAAATGGACATTACCAAGTTATCCAAAAAAGACCTTTTGACAATGTGCGAAGAGAAGGGATTGACAAAATTAAAATCTAAAAACAAAGACGAACTAATCGTTCTTCTTCAAAAAGACACTACCAAAGATTTATCCACCACCATAGACATTCAAAACATTAACGGTTTAGATTACTTGAATACCATAACCAATAATAGCGTGGATTTGATTTTGACTGACCCTCCATATATCATATCCAAAAATAGCGGTATGAACGAACATTATAATACTGTGAAATTTAATGAAGATAATGATATTGTAGAAGTTAAAACGCAAGAAGAATGGGAAGAATATAAGAAAGCCACCGGATTAGAAGACGACAGCAAAAAAGAAAAATATATGAAATATGGTTCTATATATGGAAAAAAATATTGTGTAAAAACAGATTATGGAAATTGGGATAGTGAATTTACGATGGAGATGTTAGACCAATTTATATGCGAGTATTATAAAAATTAAGAAAAGGTGGAACATTAATAATGTTCTTTGATTTGTGGAAAATAACAGAACTGAAAGATTTATTGGAAAAACACAAATTCAAACAAATTAGATTTATTGAGTGGATTAAAACCAATCCTCAACCAAGAAATAGCAAAGTAAATTATCTAACGAATTGTAGAGAGATTGCTTTAATTGGGGTTAAAGATGGAAATCCTACATTCAATAGCTCATATGATAATGGTATATATATGTATCCGTTGCAAGGTGGAAAAAACAGGTTTCATCCAACTCAAAAAAGCTTGGTTTTATTTGAAGACTTGATAAAGAAACACTCAAAAGAAAATGACGTTGTATTAGATACCTTTTTAGGTTCCGGTACTACCGCTATCGCTTGTAAAAATACACAGCGAACCTTCAAAGGTTGCGAAATATCAAAAGAATATTATGATAAAATATTAGAAATATTATGAAACCAAATCCACTATCTCAAAATGGACTTTAAATAAACTCAATAACTTTTCAAAAGACCAACGAAATTTAATGCAGTCACGTCGGTTATGTACTTGAAATTCACCGATGGTAACACCATTTACAACAATAGATGAACTTTCATTCCATTTTTTTTGTTTGATATTATGGGTAAAGGCTACCTCGTAATTCATCCATTCGATCGGTTCTTTCAATCGTACAAATAAAAGTGCGTTGGTGTGTTTGTTATAATATACGATGGGACAATCAAATGTATTCAAAGCATAATGTTGCAGTAAAGTATGTATGTTTGTTTCAATATATTGTTTGATTTGTTCTACTGTATTCAACGTATCTATGTTTAAGAATTCGCT
>FUWD013428816.1_pt1 | contig 29588 bp, 31 predicted proteins | sample 1063281 | NCBI WGS metagenome assembly FUWD01 (sample SAMEA79048168, study PRJEB19326) | metagenome | biome: marine | reverse complement strand
GGTGACGATCATCTGTCTCGGATAACTGTTGCCAGTTCTCTCTAGCGGCTACCCGACACTCAGGCGAGCAACTGATGGGTGTCTGTTTGACCTTGCTCCGGATGAGGTTTACCTAGCAGGCTTAGTCACCTAAACCCCTGGTGGTCTCTTACACCACCGTTTCACCCTTACCCGGAAAACCGGGCGGTCTGTTTTCTGTGGCACTATCTCGCGGATTACTCCGGGTGGGCGTTACCCACCATCCTGCTCTGAGGAGCCCGGACGTTCCTCGGCACTACCGAAGTAGCGACGCGATCGCCTGGCCAACCCTTTCCAACTTCTTCAGGGTAGAGCAGGAGAGCATCCCTGGCTAGGGCTCGAGGAAAGAGACCCCGCCATCGAGGGCTTTGTTTCCTGCAGCATCGGCCCGGGCATTCTTCTCTCGAGGAACCCATTCAAAGGTGACCGTGCCCCCAGCAATCAGCTCCCTTGCTTCTTGGGCGAGGGTTTGCATGTCGGGGTGCTTGATCTTCCAGCGCCTCGACATCTGTTCCACGACCAACTTCGAATCCATGAAGACGGTCAGTTTCGCACCGGGTGAAATGCCCCAGGCGGCCCTGATGCCCTCGATCATTCCGCGATACTCGGCGACGTTGTTCGAGGCCACCCCGCAGAGTTTTCCCACAGTGACGAGGGTCTCCCCCGAACCCGGATCAAGCACTACCGCGCCGCCGGCAGCAGGACCCGGGTTGCCCCGAGAAGCGCCGTCGGCCTCGACAACGAGGTGGCTGTAGGTCACAGGCCAGACTCGGCAGTTCTCACCAAAATGGCGTTGGAATCAGGGCACAGAATTACTTCGTCTTCGGGAGCCTGGCGGATGGTGTGGAGATCGGATTCCGTCAAGCCAACACCGCTGGCGCTGGAAACACCTCCCCGCAGGTGGGAAGCGCCGATTCCATATCGTTCGCGTTGTCGTTCATACAAAGCGACCAAATCCTGAGGCAGGGCGCCAAGGAGCTCTGCGCGCTTGTCGGCCAGGGCTTTATTAAGCCCGGTGAGCTCCTCTGTGCGACGGGATTCCTGGTCTCTCGCTGCCTGCAGAGCCTGCTCTGCGGTAGTGAGTTCCTGACTGATTCCCTCCAATACGGCGGTGGCACCCTCCAGGTTTTCCATGATGGCGAGCTCGATGTCTTCAAGGTCTGATTGCCTGGTGCGCAAGCTTTCTAATTCGTGCTCCAAGCCTTGGGCGTCTTTCGCCGAAGAAGTCTGGACCAGGCGGTCTGCGTCTCGGGCGATCCGCGTCGCCACGAGAGAAACATCAGACTCGGAGCGCGTTAGCTCCGATTGGATATTGTCCACCTCGACCATTTGGTCGTGGCGCCTTGCCCTGATGTCCTCGATGGCGGCGTCCAACGTGTCGATACTGAGCTCCTTGGCAAGCCCCCTGATCGTGGCAGAGTTTCGAGCGGACAACACGTCATCGTCTGCCACGACGAGGAGTTGTGCTTGATCCTGGGCTGAGGCGCTGAGTGCCATTTATTCGCTTCCTACGCGTTGGACCTGAAAAGTCCACGGGTCTGTGTTGAGATCGCTCACCGTGACAGAGAGCCCCAGTTTCGCCTCGAGTTCTGCCCCGGCTTGGTCAAGCCACAGCCATTCGGCAGCAAAGTGGGAAATATTAATCAGGGCTGGGCCACCATTCAAGACCGCTTGTTCAACCGCTTCACTTGCCGGATGGTGGCGCACATCACTGGTGATGAATACATCACTTTTCTGCACATCGGGGTGAGACAGCAAAGAATCCCCCGCCCCTGCACACAAGGATATGCGTGAAACCAGGCGCTCGGGGTCTCCGGCCACAGTGGGACCCACAGCGGTGTGGGGAAGGAGTTCCCCCAGCGCAACAGCAACCTGGTACAGCGTCTGCGGGGTAGCCAATGTGCCGACCCGACCCAACCCATGCCCTGGCTGGGCACCTTCAGTCAGTGGCGCATGATCCTCAAGTTCAAGGAGCTCAGCGAGCCTTGCCGAGGTCCCCGTGGGCACAGCATCGGCATTTGTGTGTGCTGCATAGAGAGCGCACCCACCCCGAATCAGCGTTGCAATCAGGTTCCCCTTGTAGGTGGACTCCGCCACCGTTGTCACCCCTCTCAACAGCAGGGGGTGGTGGGCAATGATCAGATCGGCACCCTGCTTCAGCGCTTCGGCAACGCTTTCCGCCGTGACATCCACCATGAGGTGGACGGCAGAAATGTTCGCAGCGGGGTGCCCCACCACCAGACCCGCAGCATCCCAGTCTTCTGTTCCGGAGAGCGGCCACAATTCATCAACGCCCGCGAGCACATCGGCAAGAGTGTGGGAGGGGGTCGTTTTAGACATCAATCGACACCGGCGTTTTCTTCACCGGAATCGCAGAGAGTGCGCTTCCCATGCCCCCCAGTAGAAGGGCGAACACTATTCCTAGGTTCCCCGGGGCAAGATCACCGAAGCCTTGTGACTCTAAGAATCCCAACAGGTATCCCTGCCACGACAGCCAGGAGATATCGGAGCTCACCACACCAAGACCCACAGCGACTGCGACCGCCATCCCCACAAAGGGCCCCCAACGCCACGACAAACCTCGCGTTGCCTGCACCTTGCCAGGAATAACCGAATCAATCGCTATCGTCCCTACGCAGGCGGCAACGATGACGCCAGCGGTGAAGAAAGCATCGGGAAGAGCGTCCAAGAAGCTCGACTCAAAGAGGATTCCCAGCGCGACTAAACCACCGACCGTCAGCATCAAAACGCTTCCGTAAGCAGATCGAGGTCCGGGAACCGACATCTCCTTCAGCGAGCCGACGAGGGACCACAGGCCGATGGCCAGGAAGCCGGCAAAAGGCAAGACCAACACCACCAGCATGGGGGCGGGGAACCAGGTGCCAAGCCCTGTACCCATCGTGGCTATTGGGTCACGAAGAATTCCCAGAGCAAATCCCGGAGCGCTCTCCGACATCCACGCTGCATAGCTCATCAACAGGCCCAGGGGCAGAACCGAAGCAATGCCTGACATCGTTGCCACCAAGCGAGAGCCACTGCGCGGCGCGAGGGATGCGAGAGAATTCGCCACCGGGGCAAAAGCGACCAACCCCAGGACAAGCACCAGAGAACCGGCGCTAAAGAGGGGCAGGATTTCAGCTGTCCACGTCCATGTGGGTGGGGCCACAATTTCTGGGGCAGTGCGAACAATGACGGCTGTCGTTCCCAGCACACCAAGGCCGGCGCTCGCCCAGAGGGTAACCCGCATGACGGAAGCTCTGAAGAAGACGTGAGCGAAGGAAACTCCACCCAGAACAACCGCTGCCACCGTGTGCGCGACCCACTCGGGCCCGCTCCACCAACCAGCAATCACCGCAAGTTCTGCCGCGGTGCGCGAAACCCACCACAACACCAGGGCTAAAGCCATCAGTCGCAGAACGACCATGAGGAGTGCGGGCAGGACACTGCCTACCCGACCAAAGGTGTTCTGTATCGGGGTCGAAACTTTGGCAAGGGACGCCACCACAAAACCAATGACAAGGGCCGCGACAGATGCCACCACCAACGCTTGGAAAAAGCTAAGACCCATGCTCACAACCCACACACCAGCGGTCAGACCGAGGAAAGGAACCAGCGCAAATCCCCAGGTCGAGACCAGTGGCCAAAGCCCTTGGAAGGGGGGATCTTCGGAATCCGAAAGCATGCTTACCGGTTCGTCGACGAGGCCACCCTGCATGAGCGGCCATACCTCGGAGCGAGGGGGCGCGCCAGCGGCTGCGTCGATGGGCTCGGGGGCGCTGACTGTCTCGGGAGCACTCGCAGGCTCTGGGTCTGGATCTGGATCTGGGGCAGGCTCTGGATTGCTCACGGGCTCGGGATCGACGGGAATCTCGCCAAGATCTTGTGCCTGGACAGCGTCCTCTTCCTCTACCGTTGCCTCCGCCTCCAGAGGGGTGGTATCTGGTAATTCGGCCGCCTCTACTGGCTCAAAAACAAGCTCTGACGGCTCAGCACCGTCAAAAATTTCCCTCTCGTGGGCAATAATTTCCGCTGCGCGGTCAGGCCGCGTCTCCCGGATCACCACCGCCCACGAGGCAAAGGCTGCTTCTTCCTCACTCTGCAAAGCAAGTTGTTCTTCGAGCTCGGCAATCTTGTCGCCACTGCCAGAGGAGCCCTCCGATTCAAAGGCGGCGATGATGTCTTGTTGAGTCCTCGACGTCCGGACCGGCGGGGCAAAATACTTGGGCGTAACCGGCGTGTCCGGTTGCACGGTGGCTTCCTCCAGCAAGAAAGACTCACTCGAGGGAAGGTTCTCCTCGAGGGGCTCCTGAAACGTGCTCCGCCGAGGAGCTTCTTCGACATCGTCGCCCGCTACATCATCGACCATGCTTCAAGAATACGGGTAACCGGTTTAGTTGTGTGACCGCTCACCCCGCGCGAAAAGCCGAGGAGAAACTGCGACGCGGGCCCCACAATGAGCCAGGGTCCCAGCACGCACAACCCACTGCGCTGATGCGGCCCTCATCCCTCTTCTCGCCTTCGCTAAGGTGGGCATACCTAATCCCGCTTTGGAGAGAGTATGACACCGGAACAGACCTCCACCTGGCTTGCCCACCGTCGCATGATTGTCCTGTCCCAAATGGCGCCGACCGCGCTACTGATTACCACCGTGGCGCTGTTGCAGTTTGGCCTCGCTGACACCACTTTTGCGCTTCGCGTCGCTGCTGCTGGAATTCTTTTGGCTTCCGGAATCTTTGGAGCCCTGGTTCAGTTTCAATCGGCCAGCGAAGCGCATGCCCTCTTCCGCCAGGCAGAGCCCACGAAGACATCGTGGATGTGGGTGGTGCAGTATGTGACACCGACCATCTTCGTGGTGATTTATGTCACTTTGATGGTGGCGCTGTTCGCCTGAATTTTTGTGGGCCCGGAGGGACTCGAACCCCCGGCATCCACGGTGTAAACGTGGCGCTCTAACCAACTGAGCTACAGGCCCAAGCCTTCATGCTAAACCACCGGGACCACTTTTGTTCCCTCAGACCTAGCCACACTCAGGGGCTAGACTTGTCGGACGTTCCGGGGGCAATCCCTCCGGGAGTGGACTTCTGTATCTACCACACACAGGAAGAGGTCACGGTGGCCGTTAACGACCAAGATCCCTATTCGTTTCACCAGATGGATTCTGACCCCGCGGAAACCGCGGAGTGGCAGGAATCTCTCGATGCCGTCGTAACCGGTGCTGGCCATCAGCGTGGTCGCGAGATTATGTTAAGCCTTCTCAAGCGCTCCAAAGAGCTTCACTTGGGTGTCCCCATGGTTCCCACCACGGACTACCTCAATTCGATTGCCCCGGACTCTGAGCCAGAGTTCCCGGGCGATGAAGAGATTGAACGCCGCTATCGTGCCTGGATTCGCTGGAACGCAGCGATTACCGTACATCGCGCCCAGCGACCAGGAATTTCTGTGGGTGGACACATCTCGACCTACGCCTCCTCTGCAGCGCTCTACGAAGTAGGCCACAACCACTTCTTCCGTGGCGCCGATCACCCCGGCGGCGGGGACCAAATTTTCTACCAGGGTCATGCCTCCCCAGGGATGTATGCCAGGGCTTACCTCGAAGGCAGGCTCAGCGAAGACCAGCTTGATGGTTTCCGTCAAGAAAAGTCTCACCCCACGGGCGGGCTATCGTCTTATCCCCACCCCCGTTTGATGCCGGAGTTTTGGCAATTCCCCACGGTGTCGATGGGCCTGGGCCCGATCAACGCGATCTATCAGGCACAAGCTAACCGGTACCTTCATCACCGCGGCATCAAAGACACCTCTGATCAACACGTCTGGGCCTTCTTGGGCGATGGGGAGATGGACGAAGTGGAAAGCCGCGGCGCGCTTCAGCTTGCCGCTAACGACGACCTCGACAACCTCACTTTTGTCATCAACTGCAACCTTCAGCGACTCGATGGACCGGTCCGCGGTAACGGCAAAATCATCCAGGAACTCGAAAGCTTCTTCCGCGGAGCCGGCTGGAATGTCATCAAGGTGGTGTGGGGCAGGGAATGGGACGCACTGCTCGCCATGGATCATGAGGGCGCACTGCGCGACCTGATGAACAAGACCCCCGATGGCGACTACCAAACCTATAAAGCCGAAAGCGGCGCCTACATTCGCGAACACTTCTTTGGGCGCGACCCTCGCACCGCCGCCATGGTGGCGGGGATGAGCGACGACGACATTTGGCGTTTGAAGCGTGGTGGCCACGACTACCGCAAGGTCTATGCCGCATTCAAAGCAGCCACCGAGCACAAGGGCCAACCCACGGTGATCTTGGCAAAGACGGTGAAGGGTTATGGCTTGGGCCCCAGCTTCGAGGGTCGAAACGCCACCCACCAGATGAAGAAACTAACGCTCGAAAACCTCAAAACCTTCCGCGACGACATGCGGATTCCCATCACCGACGCTCAACTAGACGCTGACGTGTACCAACCGCCGTATTACCACCCCGGCGCCGGTGACGAAGCAATTTCCTACCTGCACGAGCGTCGTCGGGCACTGGGCGGTTACCTGCCCGAGCGTCGGTCTAAGTACACCCAGGTGACCTTGCCAGGTGCTGAGACCTATGCAGCAGTGAAGAAGGGCTCGGGGAAGCAAGAAATTGCGACCACGATGGCCTTTGCGAGGCTGTTAAAAGACCTGCTGAAGAACCCCGACTTTGGTCACCGCTTGGTCCCTATCATCCCTGACGAAGCGCGAACCTTCGGGATGGATGCTTACTTCCCCACCGCGAAAATCTATAACCCGCACGGCCAGAGCTACACCTCGGTCGATCGCGAACTTCTGCTGGCCTACAAGGAAAGCCCCCAAGGTCAGATTCTGCACACCGGCATCAACGAAGCGGGCGCCTTCGCGGCCTTCACCGCGGTGGGAACCAGCTATGCCACCCATGGCGAACCGATGGTGCCGATCTACGTGTTTTACTCCATGTTTGGTTTCCAGCGCACCGGCGACGCCATGTGGGCTGCGGGTGACCAGATGGCGAGAGGTTTCATCATGGGTGCGACCGCCGGTCGCACCACGCTGACGGGTGAGGGTTTGCAGCACGCCGATGGGCATTCACCGCTGCTTGCCTCGACCAACGCAGCGGTCATTACCTATGACCCCGCGTATTCCTACGAACTCGCTCACATTGTGGCCGATGGCATGGAGCGCATGTATGGCGGGAAACACCCCGACCCCAACGTGATGTACTACCTCACCATCTACAACGAGCCTGTCGCCCAGCCAGCCGAGCCAGAAGATGTCGATGTCGAAGGAATCTTGAAGGGCATGCACCGGATCAGCACCGGATCCGGTGTGGGGCCCAAAGCCACCATTCTTGCCTCGGGAGTTGGAGTGCCCTGGGCGCTCGAAGCCCAAGAGCTCCTCGCCAATGACTGGGGCGTCAGCGCAGAAGTTTGGTCGGTGACCTCCTGGAACGAACTACGGCGCGATGGCGTCGCAGCAGAGCGCCACAACTTCTTGCACCCCGAAGAGCCCGCACACACCCCGTACGTCACCGCACGCCTGGCAGAAAGCGAAGGCCCCGTCATCGCCGTGAGCGATTTCATGCACTCAGTTCAAGATCAAATCCGTGAATTTGTGCCCAGGCCCTATCTCACACTGGGCGCAGATGGCTTTGGATTTAGCGATACAAGGCCTGCCGCGAGGCGCCACTTCGCCATCGACGGCCCCTCCGTTGCTGCGCGGGTGCTGCAACAGCTGGGCAAAGAAGGCCTCGTCCCCGCTCACTCCTTGGCGGAGGCGATCGCAAAATATCGTCTCCACGATGTGACCGCGGGAACCAGCGGCACAGCCGGCGGAGAATCCTAAGGGGGAGGCAACTCCCCGGGTCCACTATGGCTATGACCAAGAAGCAAACACTGTCGTGGCTTCGCAACATTTCAGGGGAAATGGCGACCACCACACTCGCGACCCTGGAAACAGAATTGCCCTGGTATCGGGCGATGCCTCCGGGGCGCCGATCAGCGGTAGGGATGGTTGCCCAAACCGGTATTTCCTCTTTCATCTCATGGTTTGAAAACCCTCAGTCCACCCCGTGGATTGCTTCAGATGTCTTTGGCGTTGCCCCGAGGGAACTGCTGCGCTCGGTGAGCTTGCAGCAAACCCTGCAGCTGATCAAGGTCACCGTGGAGGTGGTCGAGAAGCAGCTGCTCCAGGGGCCGCCCGAATTGCGGGAATCGATCCTCCACTATTCCCGTGAAATTGCTTTTGCCGCAGCCGATGTTTACGCCAGAGCCGCAGAAGCCCGGGGCTTGTGGGATGCGCGCCTCGAGGCTCTCGCTGTGGATTCCATCCTGAGCGGTGAATATGACCAAGAATTGCCTTCGCGCATCGCCGCCCTGGGTTGGTTGGGCCACGGTGAAGTCGCTGTAGTGGTCGGCACGAGCCCGCGAATGGTGGATGTGGATGACATTCGTCGCATTGCCCGCCATCAGCATGCAGACGTCCTCGTGGGGGTTCAGGGAAACCGTTTAGTGGTGGTCATTGGTCGGCGGGTGGATGACGAATCCGATCACGCCCACCCCGCAAGCTTCATGGATATCGCCTTGGCAATGGAACAAAGTTTTGGAACAGGGGCGGTTGTGGTGGGACATACCGTGGCGAGCGTGGTGGATGCCGCCAAGAGCGCCAAGGCGGCTCTTGCCGGCTTCTCCGTAGCGAAAGCCCGCCGGGAATTACCACGGCCACTTTCGGCAGATGATGTTCTTCCCGAGCGCGCCCTCGCTGGGGACCCCTTGGCCCGAAGAGCGCTGGTCAGCCAGATTTATGAGCCTTTGAGAGATCACCAGCTCGATTTGCTCGGCACGTTGTGGACGTATTTGGAAACCGGGCACTCCCTGGAAGCCACCGCCCGGGAGTTGTTTGTCCACCCCAACACTGTTCGATATCGCCTCAAAAAGGTGGCCCAAGTGGTCGCCTGGGATCCTGGGAACCCTCGCGATGCTGTGACCTTGCACCTGGGGATCATCTTGGGAAGCATGAGCGAGCCGAACACCTCGGGCTCCCGCTCGCCCTAGCTGTTCCCTCCCTACAAAGGTAGGGGCTCAGGACACACCATGACCTACTACGCCTCACGGCTCCCTCAGGGGGGAAACTAAAACCTATGTTTGTTATCGCAGCACCCGGACAGGGATCACAAAAGCCAGGGTTTTTAGAACCCTGGCTCGCACACGAAGAACATCGTGCCACCCTGGAATCCTTTTCCCAGGCCGTCGGTATTGACTTGGTTCTCCACGGCACCCGCAGCGATGAAGCCACCATCAAGGACACTGCCATAGCACAGCCTCTGATTGTGGCCGCGGGGCTCCTGGCCGGTCGAGCACTTCTCACTGGCCTTCCCGCGGGCACTCCCCTGGCTTTTGCCGGCCATTCCGTCGGTGAATTCACCGCCGCCGCGCTATCTGGTGTTCTCTCGGATGAGGAAGCGCTGAAGCTGGTGGCTGCGCGAGGCGCTGCCATGGCGGTCGCTTCTGCCCTCACTCCCAGCGGGATGGCCGCGGTGTTGGGGGCTGACCCTGAAGAGCTCCTCTCCGAACTGAAGGCACGGGGGCTTTCCGCGGCAAACTTTAACGGGGGCGGCCAGATCGTGGTTGCCGGATCTCGAGAGGCTTTGTCCGAGTTTGCGGCGAATCCGCCGGTCGGGACACGAGTAATTCCTTTGCAGGTAGCAGGCGCATTCCACACCGCTTTCATGGAGACTGCCCTCCACGCGGTTTCTGACGCGGCCTCCGAGCTGGCACCCAAGGACCCTCACTCGGCGCTCTATACCAACCGAGATGGCTCGGTGCTGACAAGCGGCAGGGACGCCCTTGCGTCCCTGGTCTCCCAGGTCACCCAACCCGTGCGTTGGGACGCGTGCATGGGGTCCTTTGAGAAAGATGGAATACAGGGCATGATGGAACTTGCTCCCGGCGGAGCGCTGGTGGGTCTCGCCAAGCGGGGCCTCAAGGGAGTGAACACTCTGGCACTGAATACTCCCGAAGACATCCCCCGAGCACGCGAAATGGTGGTTTCTTGATGGCTCCTCTCACCCAATCCCATGGCACGGAGTTCACCAGAATCCTTTCCCTTGGTGCTGCCAGAGGCGACACTTCGGTCAGCAACGATGAAATTGCTGGACCCATCGACTCTTCCGACGAATGGATTCGCCAGCGCACCGGAGTAATCGAGCGCAAGCGCTCCAGCGCTGATGAAGGGGTCATCGATCTTGCCCAACGCGCAGCCCAGGAAGCCATCACGGCGGCGGGAATCGAGCCCACCGAGATCGGCGCCGTCATTGTGGCCACAATCAGCAACAGCGTCCAGACTCCCTCGTTGGCGGCACTGCTGGCTCACAGAATTGGCGCCACTCCGGCGGCTGCCTACGACATCTCGGCGGCGTGTGCTGGATACACCTATGGGATTGCCCAAGCAGACGCGCTGATCCGATCCGGTGCCGCGCGCTATGTCTTGGTCGTGGGGGCTGAGAAACTCAGCGACATCGTTGAACCTACCGACCGCAGTATCTCCTTCCTGCTGGGCGATGGGGCAGGCGCTGCGATTGTGGGCCCCAGCGATGTGGTGGGAATCGGCCCCACCCAGTGGGGCTCCGATGGATCCAAGTGGGACGCCGTCGGCATGAACAAGACCCTCCAGGAGGCCTTCGCTGATCGCGACGGCGGCTTCCCCACCCTTCGCCAAGACGGGCAAGCGGTCTTTCGCTGGGCGGTCTGGGAAATGGCCAAGGTGGCAAAGAAGGCGCTTGACGAGTCAGGGGTCTCTGCCAGTGAGTTGGCGGCGTTTGTTCCCCACCAAGCCAATATGCGCATCATCGATGAGTTCGCGAAACAACTGAAGCTTCCCGAGAGCGTACTGATTGCCCGCGATATTGAATCCACCGGCAACACCTCGGCGGCGTCTATTCCGTTAGCCATGCACCGACTTCTGCAGGAGCACCCCGAAGCTTCCGGTGGTTTGGCTCTGCAGATAGGTTTTGGCGCCGGTCTGGTCTTCGGCGCGCAGGTCGTGACACTCCCCTAAACCCCAGGCTGGCTCTAAGATTGGAGCCGGTCACTGATAGACACACAGAAAAGAGAAACACATGGCTCACACCTCCGAAGAAATTTTGGCTGGACTAGCGGAACTCGTCACGGACGAGACCGGTATCGCTGCAGACCAGGTCCTCATGGAAAAGTCCTTCACCGACGACTTGGACATTGATTCGATCTCCATGATGACCATCGTTGTGAATGCCGAAGAAAAGTTTGATGTGAAAATTCCTGACGATGAGGTCAAGAACCTGACCACTGTCGGCGAAGCTGTCACCTTTATCACCAAGGCTCAGGCCTAATCCAGGCCCCCCGCAGATGACCACCATTGTCGTCACCGGTATCGGGACAACAAACCCACTCGGCGGCGACGCCGCCTCCACGTGGAGTGCTCTTCTTGCGGGTGAATCAGGCATCTCCACTCTGGAACATGATTGGGTTGCCCGACACGAACTGCCGGTCACTTTTGCCGGACAGGCCAAGGTGGCGGCAGTAGATGTTTTGGAACGCCAAGAGGTTAAGCGCCTTGACCCCTCAGCGCAGTTTGCGCTGATCTCGGCCCGCGAAGCATGGGCGGATGCTGGTTCGCCAGATGTTGATCCCGAACGCATCCTTGTCGACTATGCCACGGGTATTGGTGGGTTGTGGACGCTACTAGATGGCTGGGACACGCTTCGGGAAAAAGGGCCCAGGCGAGTTCTGCCGATGACCATCCCCATGCTGATGCCTAATGCTGCAGCTGCGGCGGTGAGTATGGGACTGGGTGCAAAAGGTGGAGCACGGACCGTGGTGTCCGCGTGCGCTTCAGGAACAGAATCCATTGCCAACGCTTACGAGCACCTTCAGTTGGGGCTCGCCGACGTTGTGGTTGCCGGGGGAACAGAAGCGGTCATCCACCCTCTTCCCATTGCGGCGTTCGCCGCAATGCAAGCGCTGTCCAAGCGCAATGATGACCCCACGAAAGCATCCAGGCCCTATGACACCAACCGTGATGGTTTTGTGCTGGGCGAGGGTGCTGCGACGTTGGTGCTGGAAACTAAGGAACACGCGCTTGCGCGTGGTGCACGGATTTATGCGGAGCTAGCCGGTGGCGGTATCACGAGCGATTCTTTTCACATCACCGCCCCGGACCCCGAAGGGTTAGGGGCCTCTCGTGCGGTTATGGCGGCGCTGAATCAAGCAGGCGCAACGCCACAAGATGTAACCCACATCAATGCCCACGCCACCTCAACGCCGGTGGGGGATGTTGCAGAATATGCCGCGTTGCACAAAGTATTCGGCGACCGCGTAGGGAATATCCCGGTCTCAGCCACGAAGGCCTCGACCGGTCACCTGCTCGGGGGCACCGGGGCACTTGAGGCGCTCTTTACGATTCTGGCGATTTATCATCGCCAAGCTCCCCCCACCATTAACTTGGATGACCAAGACGAGCGAATTCCCTTGGACGTGGTGACCAGCCCCCGTGACTTAGGTCCAGGAGCGCAGCTGGGCATTAGTAACTCTTTTGGCTTTGGCGGCCACAACGCGGTTGTTGCCTTCCGGAGTGTGGACTAACCCACTCGGTGAAACCACACCACACCGGTTTCTTCGCTGCAGTATCGAAACGGCTCCAGCTCGTCGTCCCATGCTCCGCCCCACGCCAGTCGCAAGGCCTTGGTCGTCAGTCGCGGGTCGCCGCCGGCCTCGGCAAGGGCGGTCTTAACGCGATCTTCTGAAATCATCGTGTTACCCGCCGTATCCATGGCGCCATAGAAAATCCCGAGGTCGGGGGTGTGCATCCAGCGCCCACCGTCCACACCGGGTGAGGGTTGCTCGCTGACTTCGAATCGCAAATGTTCCCAGCCGCGCAAAGCGCTCGCCATCACACTTCCGGTGTTGATGGGACCCCGCCAGGGAAACTCGGCGCGAAGAGTGCCAGGCAACACGGGTTGGTCTTCCCAGGCGAGGTGGACGGGGCGACCCAGGCAGCGCCCTATGGCCCATTCAAGGTGCGGGCAGAGCGAAGGGGGTGAAGAGTGCACAAACAGCACCCCACGGGTTGTGGCAACAGCCATAGTTTTCTCCGATTCCTGTGGTTCGACTTCCCCATCGACCATGGAATCGGGGTATTACTTGCCTCTCGAAAGCGCAATGACATAAGTATGCGACAGGTTGGCTATGAAAACAAGCAAAGATTAGCCGTGCAGGAGGGAGCCGTCCGTCTTCAGAACATTTTTTTCCCCAGCCTCGATAGCGAAGGGGAATCGGTTTTGCACCGGCGGTAGGGGGCAGTTGAAGGCGTAAGAAAAAGCGCACGGTGGCAAGACGGCGTAGTTGAAGTCGAGGGTGATCGTGCCATCGGGGTTCGGCGCAAGAAAGAGAAAGCGGCCCACGCTATACGTGCTCACATCGTTGGTCGCATCGGCGAAGACCAATTGCAGGGCCGTTCCTGCTTTGAAGGCTGCCAGAGAATAGTTGACCCCTTCGTGGCTGAAGGTGATTTCTCCAGGAATCACTTCATCCCGGGAGACGCCCTCTTCCTTAAGGTGCTCAAACCCGACACTTTTCCCTCCGGGGATTTCTTTCCACTCTCCGGTGACGACCCATTCGGGTGCATAGTCGAAGGCGTCAATGCACCCGAAAGCCTGGATACCCTCGGAGTCGCTGTCCCAGACCCGCAACGCGTAGGAATCGCCCTGCACGATGACGTGACCTTTCTGGGTTTCGCTAAAGATGACCTCTGAAGGCTGGTCTGAGCCCTTTGCCCACACCGTGACGGTGCCCTCGACAGCAACACCGTCGAGTGTGATTCCATCACCAGCCTCCGCGGTGACCGTCAGGCCCTGCACCCCGGGTGGGGCTGGCGCCCAGGTCCCAGGAACACCCCAAATGGTTTGTTCCATATCCACCCACTGAGTGTTGACCAAAGCGAGCGGACCTTGGGGCTGAATGGCCCCAAGGTCTCTGCGACCGCGAAATACCGCGAGACGCTCGCTGGCTTCACTCATGAGGAGCTAGTCGGTGAGGGCAGGAATAATCGAACCCGAGAACACCTGGTAGGCCAAGGCAGTCTTGGCGATCAGGCTCAGTGTGATGTACATCCGCTCGCCCCTGATGTAATCAACCCAGCTACCCACCTGGTGATACTGCAGGGCCTGGTTGACAGCAAAGGTGTTGAAGAAGAAGAACAGGGACACGATGATGACCACCACAAAGCCTGGCGCTTCGACGGTTGATTCTGAGCCGGGTGCGAAGAAGTAAATCAGGATCACAATCCACGGCACAACCCCAGTCATAGATCCGAAGATAAAGGGCAAGAACCCTCCGCTTCCGGGGCGCTCATACTTCTCTTGCAACGCACCAAACATGATCATCGACGCGTTCACCGCGAAGATCGAGAAGAGTGCGGCAACATCGGTAATTCCCGTGATCTGGGCAACAAGCCAAATCATCACAGAGGAGCTCAGGGAGTATTCCGTCCAACGGAAGTAGTTCCGGTTTTGCTTCAAACCGTTTCCATAGCGGGTAAAGAACATGGGTGAGGAAATCAGGAAGTGGAAGAAAGCGGACATCGCGAGGAACGCTGCAACACCAATTCCCACGTTGATATCAAAAAGGATGACCCGCTCGGCGGGAAGGGCAACGCCTGGAGGCCCACCAAGGTAATCCGCGGTGACCGGGAACGTGACCTGGTTGTCCAAAAGTGTGAGCACATAACCCAGGCCCACGGCTTGGATGAGGTGGAGGGAGCCAGCAACAATATTGAACGTCCGCAGTCGAGTGATTTTCTCGTCTATGGTCCTTTGCTTCTTTGCCATGGAATGTCCTTTAATGAATCTCGTTGGATGAAGAGGATGTGCTTCAGCCTAGCAATGGCGCTGAAGCTGACCACTACGGTCCCGTTATTAAGCTATGCGTTTGCTGAGAATCTGTGAATTCCTGACCATTTGGTCAGTAATTCACAGATTGTGCCCCTACGGTTTCCCACGTGTCTCAACGCGAAGAAATCCTTGCCAGCGCGCTCGAGCGCTTCTCGCTACAAGGAATCGCGGCCACAAGCCTCCAAGACATCGCTGATCACGCTTCCTCCTCAAAGGGAAATGTGCTCTACCACTTCACCAGCAAAGAGCACCTCGTCGATGTCGTCCTCCTCGATGCCCTTCAGGCAATCGAGGCCATCGTCCTCGAGGCCGAGGTGACCGGTTTAGTAGACGCAGACTCTCGTGAAGGATTCGTCGCCCGGTTCATTGACTTTCTTCTTGAACACCGCCAGGGGGTTCAAATCATCGTGTCCCACCCTTATCTCGCTGATTCCATTCCCGCCCTGCGCCAAGCCCAAGAGCTCATGGGGCGTCTCGCTCGGCTGTTCGCAGCGGATGCGACCGAGCAATCAGAATCACTCCGTTTCGGAATCGCCGTCTCTGGAGCGACCTACGCGCTTGTTGCGGGAAACGCGGTCGGAATCGAGGAGCTCCCTGATGCACAGCTTCGACCACTCTTGACTGATTTCTTGCTCAACACTCTGCATCTTGGAGCCCTAGCTCCCAGGGTTCGGTAATGGCGACGCTTCTGTATCGCCTGGGAAAGGCGAGTTTCGATAACGCATGGCGCGTCCTGATTATCTGGCTGGTTGCCTTTGTTGCGATTGGCGGGGGCGGTATCGCTCTCGGTGGTGCGACAGATGAACAATTCGATATTCCTGGCAGCCCGTCCCAGGCAGCCTTCGACCGCCTCGCGTCGGTGTTCCCCGGTTTCGGCACCGCCAGCGCCCAAGCGGTCATCGTCGCCCCCGAGGGCCAAAGACTGGACTCCCCCGACAACACAGCGGCAATCGAAGAGCTCGCAGCCGCCATAGCGGCTGATGAGATCATTGACGACACCATCAGCCCCTTCGATGAGTTTGCCGGGCGCGCGCTCAGTGATGATGGGCGTTACGCCCTCCTGCAGGTGCAATTTGCCGTGTCTGACGATGACATCACCGACGAGATGCTCGACACTCTGGTCTCTTACCGCAGTGTTTTTTCTGACTCGGATCTCATTGTCGAGTTTGGCGGAAACCTCTTTCAGGACCAAGGGGTCCATCTGACCATTGCAGAAGTATTTGGCGTGGCCTTTGCAGGATTGGTGCTCATCGTGACCTTCCGCTCGTTCAGACCGGCCTGGGCGCCCCTGGCGAGCGCAGTTGTGGGAGTGGGAATCTCGATCGGGCTTATTCTCATGGCTGCCGGAGCAACCGTGGTGTCCAGTTCGGCGCCCCTCTTGGCAGTAATGCTGGGGCTTGCGGTAGGGATTGACTACTCCCTCTTCATCCTGCAACGTCATCGAACCCAACTTGCCACTGGCCTAGGAGCCCGCGCCTACCGCTGCCATTGCGGTCGGGACCGCAGGCAACGCGGTGGTCTTCGCCGGTGTCACCGTGGTGATTGCCCTGCTCGGACTTTTTGTCGTCGGCATCCCCTTCCTCAGCGTGATGGGCGCCTCCGCTGCCGCCGCTGTGGTGGTCGCAATCGCTGCTGCCATCACGTTGCTTCCGGCACTCATGGGGTTGATGGGCGAGAAACTCCGACCTTTACCAGGCTCTAAAGCCCACCAACTGGCCAGCATGTCCGCTGCAACCCCCAGCATGGGCCGCCGGTGGGTTCGCTTTGTCATGAAAAAGCCTTTGATCGTCACCCTTGTCTCCATCGCAGGGTTAGCAACTCTGCTATCCCCGCGCTGGAGCTGGATTTGAATTTGCCCAGCGGCGCAAGCGAGCCGCGCGATTCCACCCAGCGCAAAGCTTTGACTACGTGAGTGAGGGTTTTGGCCCCGGCTACAACGGCCCCTTGGTTATTGCCGTGGACATCACCCGAACCGATGAGATTATCGAAACCCTGGAAGGTTTGCGAGTGGACCTCGCCGCCGTTCCCGGGGTCGACTATGTCAGCGAAGGTTTCCCCTCCCCCACCATCGATACCGGGCTCTTTCAAGCAATCCCCACGTCGGGCCCTGATTCACGCGAAACCAAGGAACTTGTCACCTTGATGAGGGAGAGCTTCCCCGAGATGGAATCGAAGTGGAATGTCGACTTAGCTGTCACCGGAGTCACGGCAATTGGTGTTGATGTCTCTCAGCGCATTCAATCTGCCTTGATTCCTTTTGGATTGGTCGTGGTGGGGCTGTCCTTCCTGCTTCTGCTGGTCGTGTTCCGGTCCCTCCTTGTTCCGCTGAAAGCAGCGCTGGGCTTCATCTTGTCGGTGACCGCTGCCTTTGGCGTGGTGGTCGCCGTCTTCCAATGGGGTTGGGGGTCAAGCCTCGTGGGAGTTGATACCCCCGGGCCCATTTTGAGCTTTATGCCCATCATTTTGATGGCCGTCTTGTTTGGGTTGGCCATGGACTATCAGGTGTTCCTCGTCTCGGGGATGAGAGAGAGCTTTGTGCACTCTGGCCAGTGGCGAACCTCCATCGAAGAGGGATACACCCAGGGTGCTCGCGTCGTGGTCGCTGCCGCACTCATTATGTTCTTTGTGTTTTTTGCTTTTGTTCCCGAAGGAATTGCGCTTATCAAGCCCATCGCCCTCGGCCTCGCCATCGGCATTGCCCTGGACGCCTTTGTCGTTCGCATGACTCTTGTCCCCGCCATCATGACGCTGTTTGGCAAAGCTGCCTGGTATCTGCCCGCTTGGGTGGACAGGATTCTTCCCCAGGCCGATGTGGAAGGGGAAAAGCTGCGTGAACACCTCGCTGAAGTGGAGTGGGCTTCCGCGCACTCAGGTGACGCACTCACCGCCGAAGGCCTGGTTTTTGCTGATACCCCCGCTGACCAACAGGAAGCCCACTGGAGCATCGAGAGGGGTGCGCGCAGCGAACTTCACGGGTCTGCCTCCTCCAGCGCTGTCGTTACAGGCACCGTGTCCGGGCTTCTTCCACAAGCCTCTGGTTCCCTTCAGGTGCTCGGTCACGCACTCCCCAGCGAAGCCTCCGCAGTTGCTCGAAAGGTCCTGTTGGTCGATTCTCGGCCCGAATCTGGCCTGGTCACCGTGGTTGAGGCAGTTTCCCAAGCATTGCCCGCAGCCACGAAAGCAGAGCGAGCAGCCCAGGTTTCGCGGATTATTTCTGGGGTGAAGAGCCTTTCTGCCCCATCCGCTCCACGTGGAGGAATGGCACCCCTGACCCCCCACACCCTTCCCGCCCTCCTGGACGCCGAGCAGCGCATACTTTTGCAGGCAGCATTCGCTGTCCTCAGGGAGCACCGGTGTGCATTATTGGTGGTGGGTCCCCTATTGCTTACGACCACGACGCTGCCCTGTGGTGGCGAGGACTGAACTTTTTTGCCTCTTCCTCGCAGACGATCCTGCTCTGGCGAGAGGGAACTCCCTCCTCGACGCCAGCACCTCCCGCATCGACCTCCTTCGCCGACTCGAGAGCCGGTGGTGGCGCATGAGAAATAGCAGAAACCAAAGCGGAAGAGGGCTCTGGATAGGAGCGGCACTGATTATGCCGCTCCTCATCATCGGCAGCCTTCTCGGCCTCACCGCCAGCGCAGACACCGCTCTTGAGCGGATACCCGTCGCGCTCGTGAATAACGATGAACTCGTCACCATCCTCAACGACGATGGTGACGAGGAAATTATTCTTGCTTCCAGGCCCCTGATTACCGAGCTCATCACGGGTGAGGCCACCAACGTGGACTGGGTTATCACCAGTTCCGAATCAGCCGCAACTCTGTTGGCCGCGGGCGATGTCTATGCGATTTTTGAAATCCCCAAGAACTTTTCCGAAACGGTGTCCAACCTCGGGGACGAAGACGCGAGCCAGGCTACTTTTTCTATCCGGACCGACCCGACCAGGAGCTACCTGGCAGGAATTATCGGTGACCAAATTGGCGACACACTTGCCAAATCACTCAGTGTTGAGTTCTCGCAGCAGACCACCAAAGGGCTTTTCACCGTCATCATCGAACTCGGTGATGCTTTTGGCGAGGCAGCAGATGCCGCAACCGAGGTGTCTGATGCAACGACGACGCTCTCCGAGGGCATCACCACCCTTTCTGGAGAGATGCCCACCCTCACGAAGGGTGCGAACGATTTAGCTTCGGGGTATACGACCTTTGATGAAGGTGTACAGGAATACACCGACGGAATCACGGCTCTCTCTGATGGGCTCGATGCTCTGAGTGCAGGAACAAGCGGATTGGCGGACTTGAACAGTGGGATCAGCACCTTCACCAACACGACCACCACGCTGTCTAATGGACTCAGTGCCGTGTTGCCTAATGTTGCCGATGGCCCGTGTCAAAAACCAACTCACCGCCCTGATTTCGGGTCTTGCCAGCCTGGCTGGCAGCGGGCCAACTTTGGCTGCTGGCGCGAATACCGCTCTTACCGGCATCACTTCGGGGGTCACCAGTCTCGATAAGGGTGCTGACGCACTGGATGAAGCAGGGGTGGAACTGGCAGAAGGCTCCGCCGAGATCGCAACCGCCACGAAAGACTTTGCCGCCGGAATCGACGAGCTGGCTGAGGGAATTGGTGAACTTGATTCGGGTGCAGGAGAACTCGCCGAAGGAGTCCTGGAGTTCGCCGAAGGCCTGAGCGATGGCGCCCAAGAGATCCAAGACTCTGGGACACGTGTTCCCAGCGATGAGCGACTGGATGTGTTGAGCTCGCCCGTTGTTTTTGATGCAGAAGATCGGACCGGATCGGTCAGTGTTCCGGCCACTCTGGGCAGCATTATCGTTCCCCTGGGGCTCTGGCTCGTGGTTCTCGCCACCTTGTTGCTCAGCCCTCACCTGTCCTCCAGAAGCCTGAGTGCCACAACCCCCGTCTCCGCGCTGATGCGCCACAGCTTGAGCCCCCTGCTAGCGCTCGGCGGAATCCAGGTGCTCATCGCCCTGGCCCTCCTCCACACCCTGGGCGGAGCCAGCTGGTCCACGGTGGGAGTCAGTGCGCTGGTGATTGCCTCTGGGCTCTTTGCCTACCTCGCCCTTCACTACCTCGTCTGGGTGTGGAAAGCGTCGTGGCTTCCCGCTCTCTCCCTCGCGCTAGCTGCGCTGCAGATAGCCAGCGTGGAAACTCTGGTCCCCACCGAGATTTTCCCCGCTCCCTACCGCCTACTCGAGGGCCTCACCCCACTGTCATGGTTTAGTGACGCCCTTCTCGCTGCCGTCTCAGGCGGCGAGGGCTCCAGAATCCTCGCTGGCGTTCTCTCGCTTCTCGCGGTGGGAGCGCTGGCAACGCTCGTGAGCGTGCCCGCGCTGAAGAGCCGTCAACGCTCCGCCCAGATGCTCGCTCTGGGCCTCACCAGCGCTACCTTCTAGGGCACAGCCTTAGGCGGGGAGGCTCTAGCTCAAAATGTCCTTGGAGGCGAAGCGGCCATAGGCCAGAGCACCAAACACGGCGACATAGCCCAGTTGTAACAGGGCATTGGAGCCGAAGCTGGAAAGCTCGATCGGCTGACGCAGGATGTCTGCAAAATCGAGCCAGTAGTGGGTAAAAAGCCATTCGTGAAGCCAGGCAAACTGGGGCAGATTATCCAAAATCTGGCTTACGCCACTGGTCACCAACACACCTGTCATCGCGCCGACCGGGATAGTGGTGAGAGTGGAGATGAAGAGCCCGATGGCCAGCATCCCCGTCATCGAGACCGTGGTGTACAGGGCAACCAATGCCATCCGGCCCATGGCCTCAGACACGTTAATAACATCACCGCTCAGCAGGGTCACCGGCCCCACCGGGAAAAGAATGGCACCGATAAGCGCTCCCGCAATCATCAGCGTGAACGTGCCCGCAAGCGTAAAAGCGAGGGTACCCAGATATTTGACGACCAACAGGCGGAGCCTGCTCACCGGGGCGATCAGAAGATATCGAAGGGTTCCCTGGCCTGCCTCACCGGCAATCGTGTCACCCGACACCACAGAAATGGTCAAGGGCAGAAACAGCGGCATGGCCAACAGCATCGCCGTGAAGCCCGTGAAAAGCCCGTTTTGCGTAACCCGATCGAGAAAGGGCGGACCTTCTCCCGGGGCAAGTCGCTCGGAGCTCAGAGCCACGGCGAGAGCCAAAACAATGGGGATCAGCGCGATGGCCGCAAGCATGGCCCAGGTTCGTCGCCTGGTGAACATCACCTGAAGCTCAGAGAGCATCAAGGACAAACCCACGGATCTAGCGAACAACATCAAACCCTTCGCCGGTGAGCTCCACAAAGTACTCCTCCAGTGTCGGGCGCTCCAGTCTAATTTCGCTCACACCGACCCCAGCATTCACCAAAGCCGCGGTCAGCGCGGCAACGTCACAGGTGGGTGGGACTACCGAGGTGAGGGTCAGTCCCCGCACGCTGGGGTCATCGATGCCGTGTGTGGCCAGGACACTCGTCGCTGTATCGAGTAGGTCCACGCACACCACTAATCGGGTATTTCCTTGGTCCCGCAGGTCATTGAGCGACCCCTGGGCCACGAGAAGACCCGCGTTCATCACGGCCAGGTGACTGCAGAGCTGCTCAATCTCGACCAGCAGGTGGCTGGAGACAAAAATAGTGATTCCTTCTTCCGCGAGGCTGCGAATAAGGTTTCGAACCTCCCTGGTTCCCTGCGGATCCAGTCCGTTGGTGGGTTCATCCAACATCAACAGGTCCCGGGGTTTAAGCAGGGCGTTCGCTATCCCCAAACGTTGCTTCATTCCCAAGGAGTATTGCCCAGCCTTTTTCTCCGCAGCATTAGACAACCCCACCCGATCGAGTGCTTCTGCTACCCGTTGCGCTCTGGTCGAAGAATCGGAAAACCGATCTGCTGAATCCAGCCGTTTGAGGTTGTCCGTGCCGGAAAGGTAAGGATAAAAGGCTGGTCCCTCGACCAGCGCCCCCACGCGGGGAAGTGCCTTCTCAGCCTCCCTGGGGATGGAGTAACCCAAGACAGAAATTGTTCCCGAAGTGGGTCCCGCCAACCCCAACAGCATGCGAATCGTGGTGGTCTTGCCCGAACCATTAGGCCCTAAAAACCCGAAGACGGACCCCGTGGGAACTTCCAGCGCCACATCGTGCACAGCGTCATGAGCGCCAAAAGTTTTCGTCAGTCCCGCGGTTTCGATGGCCAGTGGGCCAGCGTGTGACACTTAGCGTGCCGCGAGGCTCTGCAAGTGCGCGATCGTCACCGAACCGGCAAATATTTCACCCGAATCCGTCACCAACACATTGAGAATCGGCGTGCTGAAGACGACTCCGCCCGCAACTTCGGTCACCAGGTCGGCAAAAAGTTCGGTCTCGAGCATCTCCAGCGGGATGTCAGAGGGAACCTGCGCCAGATACATGACGCTTTCCCACTCATCCCCGAGAAGCTCGGGAGAAGGCATGCCCTCCGCCTCGGCCGCAGCGCGGAGATCCGCTCTCAGCTGCTCACGGTCTGCTTCGGTCAGTGTTCGACCGGCATACTCCGCCTGCAAGGCCCTGAGTGCCTCGGGAACTTCTTCCACAATCACCGTCGTGCCCGGTGGCGGGGTGAAGCTAAAGATATCCGCGTCGGGTGTGGCAAACCGGATGGATTCGAATCCCACTTCAAACGCTGCTTCACTGTCCTCCCGGGAAAAGACCTTGACATCTAAGGCCATCCCGGTTTCTGAATCCACCGACACCACCACCTGGTCGATCAGAGACACGGAGGAGTTGGGGGAAACAATCAATTGGTAAGCACTCCGACCAGCTACCTCGTGGTCTTGACCGACCGAGACGGTGCTGGAGAGCCTGGCTTCATCAAGAAGGGCGTTCACGAGCTCTTCCGGGCTCGCCAACTCTTGCTGCCACTGTCGCTTCGCGTCCTCGAGTGAAGACTGAGTCACATCATCGGCGGAGCCACTCCATGCGGTCGCTGCAGCCGCGTCGTACGCCCAGAAACCATCCTCGGTCACCAGCAGGTCGCGTTGACCCATCTGGTCCATCACCTGAACACGCATCCCCAGGTCGGAGGCATACACCCTCATCGTGTGGGTTCCCGCGGCAAGCTCCACCAGCTGGGTGAGGGCGTTTTGTTCAATAAGTTGAGGGACAAAGTCTTCGAAACCTTCTGGCATACGTTCAGCCATGTCGTCCACCGCATCCTGAGACATCATCGACGACATCTCGAGTGCCGGCAACCCCAGGTTGGAGGTCTTCACCACGGTGCCAGAGAAGTCCACCATTTCACCGTCCATGATCAGCATGAGCTCTTCTGCGGTGACATCAGGCAAATCAATGGCACTTGCGGGAGCGGCGGCAAAAATTGCACCTGCTGCGATTACGGAGGGGGCGACAAATGCGGCGGTCCACTTGGCGGAAATTTTCACAAAGCTTCTTTCGTTGGAGTTGCCTCAGTGTACGAAGCGGAGCTTAGAGGTGACTGAGTTATCTGTCTGAGTTTCCTGGCAACCCCGGCCAACCAGCCAGCGCCAGTAATTCCGTCAATCGGGGGGTGGTCTGCAGCAGGCCATACTCCGCAAAACTGACGTATCGAGCCTCTTCAGCGTCATCTCCCGCGCAGAGTGTTCCCCCGAGCACCCTCACCCGGAAACAGTGGATGTCATAGTCGGCATCCTCGCTCAGCGCCACCGACACATTCCACACCTGCTCCAACACCTCAACATCGAGAGCCACCTCTTCGACCATCTCTCGAACCAGCGCTTGGACGAGGGTCTCCCCCGGCTCAACGCTGCCCCCGGGAACAGACCACAACCCTTTGGCTGGTTCGTGTCCCCGCTTAATGAGCAACACCTTGTCGCGGGAATCCACCGCGAGTGCACTCACGGCGAGCACCCGTCTCATTCTCATGTGCTCTTTCTTCCACTCAGGGGTGGCCGAGCGAGGGCGACTCGGGTGCGCACAGGCTAATCCCGCTGGGAAAGCTGGAGGGAGAGGGAGTACACCCTCAGTGCGGTGTCTCGCGCCGCAGCGAAATCACCACGATCAAAGTGCTCCTGAAGAAACTGAGCCTGGGTGCTCATCTGCATCACCAACTCGTTTTCTGTCATTTCTCCGACTCCCGAGGGCTCGGAGGGCACCATAAGCTCGCTGACTAAACCAGACAGGGGGCTGGCCTTGCCCACCTCCAGGCGTTCCATGCGCGAAAGAATGACCATTGCTTCCCGACTGAGGTGTCGAGTGTCCCCTCGCTCCAGCGAACCCTTGAGAGCGCGAATTTCCTGCCAGGCCAGGTCGTAGTTTCGCTCCCTGGTGTTTTCATTGACAAGATCGTAGACCTCCTTTGACACCACGCCCGGTGGAGAAGAGCATCCCATAAGCCCGCCCAACACTGCGAACCCAAGAACCACCTCAGCTCCCCGGATACGCATCTTGGCCCTCATACGGAAAGGGTATCGAGACCGGCTGAAAGAGCGCGCTACGGATTAGAGCCGAGGCACCCGCCACACGACAAACCAGACCAGCCTGCGCGTTCCCGGGAGATTTTTTCGCCCGGCTTTACACTGGGGGTGTGAATCCCCTCGATATCGCTTTGGTCGTTGCCGGACTCGTGTTGTTAGTCCTCGGCGGCGAATCGCTTGTCCGAGGCGCTTCCTCATTTGCTACCCGACTGCGAATTTCCCCTTTAGTCATAGGGCTCGTGGTGGTATCTGGTGCCACCTCAGCCCCTGAGCTGGCCGTGACCATCGGGTCTGTGCTACAGGGCGAGCCAGGCCTGGCAGTGGGAAACGCGGTGGGAACAAACATTGCCAACATTCTCCTGATTTTGGGTATCTCTGCGATCATCAGCCCGTTGCTGATTAAGCGGCAAATTGTTCGATTTGATCTTCCCGTCATGCTGGGCCTGACGATCATTTTTGTGATTGTCAGCCTGGACGGACGACTCAGCGCACTCGATGGGGGTGTGCTCCTGACAGGCCTCCTCGTGCATGCGGCCATCAGCCTTGTGCTGGGGCGTCGGGAGGCAAATCTCCAGAACTCCACCCCTGTCTCGCTTCCTTTTGGAGCGAAACCCGTGCCGCTGTGGCTTGCGGGGGTCGCCCTGCTGACGGGAATTGGGCTGCTGGTGCTTGGTTCACAGTTCTTGGTGAACGGAGCAGTGGGCATCGCTTCCTCGTTGGGGGTCAGCGGGCTGGTCTTGGGGCTCACCGTTGTGGCTCTCGGCACCTCACTGCCCGAACTCGCTACCGCGATCGTCGCACTGCGTCGGGGCGAGCGCGACATGGCGGTAGGAAATATCGTGGGCAGCAACATCTTCAACATTGGGATGGTGCTCGGTGTTCCCGCCATGTTCTTCGACGGGGGTATCCCCATTCCTGCCGCCGCCATCGCTTTGGATATGCCTTTGATGTTGGCGGCTGCGATTGCTTTAATGCCCATCGCATTCACCGGCTTCGTCGTGGCGCGTTGGGAGGGAATATTCTTCGTCCTCCTCTACCTGGCCTACATGCTGTACGTCGTGCTGGCGGCAAGCGAACACGACTCAGCGGCCGGCTTCACCACCGTGATGCTGTGGTTCGTTTTGCCTCTCGTGGGAATAACGCTGGTGGCCCTCACCGCTTACGAGATCGGCTTACGCCGCGGAACGACGGAGGGTCGGTTGAAAAAACCGTCATGACGCTTTCGCCCCCATCCAGCCCACTTGAGGAAAGAAGACCGTGAAGACACCGCGCACTATCAGGAAAATCGTTCGTCTCACTGCCCGTATAGCCCTGGGGCTCGCTCTCCTCTACGCGGGAATTGGGCACCTCACGTATTCACGGCTGGAATTCCAGGCCCAAGTCCCGGTCTGGCTTCCGCTCGAGGCCGATTTCGTCGTTCTCGCCTCGGGTGTTGTCGAGATTCTTCTGGGGTTAGGCCTCCTCACCTGGGGAAAGGTGGTGCCGATGACGGGGTTGGCAGCTGCCGCGTTTTTCATCGCCATATTCCCCGGCAACATCAATCAATTTGTTGAAGGAATCGATGCCTTCGGACTTGATTCCGACCAAGCTCGCCTGACGAGACTCTTTTTCCAACCCCTGTTGGTGGTGTGGGCGCTGTGGTCTACTTCGGCGGTATCTTTTGCACGGTCGCTTCGCGAGCGATCTTCGTGAATGGTTTTGCAGGGGCCTTCAGTGGGACGTGTGTTTTTCGAAGTCGCCGGGAGGTAGCAGTTTGGTCACCGGTGACAAAATGGCCGAGAGAATCATGAGCGCCAAGGGGATGGAGAAAGCGGCATAGATTCCCGCCACTTCCCCAAGGCTGCCCAGTGCTGGCCCAACAGAAATACTCGAGATGTAGACAACGGTGATGATCATGTTGATTCTGAAAGGAGCCTTGCGTGGATCATCGCTCATGGCGGCAACGGCCATGGGGAAACCCATTGACATGCCCAATCCCCACAGCACAAGGCCCAGGAAAGGAAGGGCGATAACTTCTCCCAGCATGAAGACAAGGATGCCAGCAGACGTCACCAGGGTCGAGATGAGGACGGTGGGGAAGCGTCCAATCGCTTCGACAACGAAGCCCCCGAAGACACGACCAATGGTGATGACAATCCAAAAAACTCCGAAGGCGAAGGCGGCTGCAGATCCCGAAAACCCGGAGACAGTCAGCGCAATGGGAACCCAGGTTCCGGCTGAAATTTCCGCCATGATGAAGGAGAAACCGATGAGGGACACGAGAATAGTTCGTTTCTCTTTCCACACCGCCAAAGACATTTTTCGCTCTTCGCCTTTGGGCCGTGACACTGGCTTATCGCGGTTGGGGAATTGCAACGAGGCAGCCACGGCAAGGGCCGCAACGATTGCCGCCACGAGCAAGTAGTTAGCCGTGAGGCTCCAGCCTGCGTCAATCGCGAGGGATGCCCCCGCTGCCCCCAGGAGCATGCCCATTCCAAAGGCGCTGTGGATCGCTGGGAACAAACTCTTTTTCGACACCCGGTCGACCGCGGTGCCCTCAAAGTTTCCGAGGAAGTCGGCGATAGCCATCGGAAGGCCCATCGAAAAAAGCACGATGGCTGACACCAGTAGGTTCCCACCATCGAGGGAAAAACCTAGGATCGCGAGGCTAGCGGCCCCCAGGGTAAAGATTCCGATCCCCGATGCAGTGGAACCAAAACGAACGGTGAGCACGTTGGCAAAGAGAATTCCGGCGAGACCACCCAGCGGGAACAGCATGACGAATAGTCCCATTTGCACGGTATTCAGGGCGAGCGCTTCTTGAACCTCTGGTGCGCGCGAAAGCCATGTCGAAAAAAGCAAGGCGCGGGCAAAAAACAAGCCGGCAGCGGCGAAAAACCACAGCAAAACATTGGGTGGTGCGACGGGTGATGACACGGATGTTGGTCCTAATCTCTGGTCTGGTTGCGGGTGCCAAGTGAGGTGTTCGTGAGCTTCAGACCACAGACACTCGTTCTTGGATAAGCATAGGTCCCGGTGGTCTCGGGGGACGGGAGGGACTAGCCGAAAAGAACTTGCACACCGACTGTCAGCAGGGGGGCGATGATGAGCGCTGGCAGCATATCCGCCACAGCTACGGCGCGCAGATTGAGTAGGCGCAGCCCTACCCCCAGCAACAGCACTCCCCCGGTAGCGGTGAGGGCCGCAATCGCCGCACCCGACATGACCGAGCCAACGCTAAGGGCAAGCACCGTCAAGAGGCCCTGCCAGATACCGACTGGTATGGCCGAAAAAGCGACACCCCAACCCAGCGAGGCGGCAAACGCGATTGACGCAAAGCCATCAAGCGTCGATTTCAGCGCCAGCTGATCGATTCCCTGACCCGTGCCATCCTGGAAAGCTCCCAGAATCGCGAGGGGCCCGATGGCAAAGACCAGCGACGCGTCAACGAAGCCGTTAATGAACCGCTGCCGGCCCGTAACCGCAAGCGGCGCGTCAATCAGTCCTTCCAAGGGCAACGCATCGCCAGAGCCCACCGTGGAGTCAGGGAAAGAACTGCGGCCTTTGCCCGCCAGAGTGTTTTGCAGCCATCCGCCAAAGCGTTCGAGTTGGGACTCGATGCCAGCCAGAGACCCGATGATGCTGCCGATCAAAAGAGCCCCGATCACGACGAGAAAAGTACCCCCGGCGCCCACCACACCCACGAACTGGGCATCCGTGAGAGAAACGAGGTTCAATCCACCCAGCACGAGGGTCACGAGGCCTAGAGCATCCGTGACAACTCGGCTGGTGCGCTCGGGCAATCGCTTGCCCACAAGGACACCGATGGTTGCGCCCACCACGATGGTGGTGATGTTCAGGAGGGTGCCGAGTCCAATCACCGCTCAAGGCTAATCGTTGCCGTGCCCCCGGGGAACCAGGTGGCCCGCTGTCGTCCCCGTTACCACCAGCCAACTGACGGCGTACACAGAGCAGTTACTCACACGCCATCGATAGCCTGGAGTGATGAACGCACTGCGCATATTCCTTTCACGAGTTGACGCCACGGTGATCGGATTGATGGACAAAATTGGATTGCCCTTCCTTCGCGTGGGAATTGGTGTGGTGTTCATCTGGTTTGGGGCTCTCAAACCACTGGGAATAAGCCCCGCCGAAGAATTACTCGCTGCGACCGTCTATTGGTGGACTCCCGAGATCGTTGTGCCTGCCATCGGGTATTGGGAAGTGCTCATTGGGGTCACCTTTCTCATTCCCGCTCTCACTAGGGTGGCAATCTTCTTATTGGCTCTCCAGATGCCAGGAACCTTTCTTCCGCTGGTTTTGCTTCCTGAAGTCTGCTGGGACGATTTCCCGCTGGGCCTCACCTTGGAAGGGCAATACATCGTGAAGAACCTCGTCATTATTGGTGCCGCTTTGGTGATTGGTTCACGCGTGAGCGCTCTGCGAGCAAGCAAGCGCAATCGCGAACGCCAAGCCGCAACCCAGGCCACAAGCTAAACCTTGAGCAACCAGGCCCCCTGGGTTCGCGGACGGAACATGAACCAGCAACCACAAGATTATTAGCCTGCGCTGTGGAGAAAGAGCGTGAGAGGAAGTCCTCTAGACGCCCACAAAAAGTCGCCCAAGCACTGACCTCTCGCCACATCTACTCAGTCAGCCTGAACCCTGCGCGAGCTCAGGCCTTTCCGCCAGGACGAAAAGCTGCGAACCGAGCCGCTGTGCGGGGCTCGCAGCCAGGGGTAAGGGTGGATTTCTGCAAGCCGTGTGAATTTTGCGAATGACGGCACTGGTGCAAATGTCACAGCAACATCGTGCTGTGACGCGTAGTCATAAGGGTCTCCCAGGAGAACAACGACTTCGCGTCGGGTGGCCAAATCGTTGAGGGTTTGCAGATAAAACCCTATTCGGCGGGAACTCAACTGAAGTTTCCGGAGGGCTGGGGCGTTGAAAACAAAAACGGCAGGCAAATTAGGGTGCGCTACCAACGCTGGATCCTCATCCCCCAGTGAGTCAATGGTCAGCAGAACGCGATCTGGTGCGCGGACGTGCAAGGGTGTTTGAGGCCCAGCAGTGTTGCCGCTATCAGGGTCACCATCAAGCAGTGGCTCACTCGACAGAGCATGCGGGGAATCGGTATGAGGAAACTCTGGATCGGGCATGTGTTCTTCAGCGGACATCGGTTACACAAACCCGGCGCCCGTTTTTCTACCTGCCACCGTGGCAAACCCGTAGG
>FUWD013019853.1_pt1 | contig 29589 bp, 22 predicted proteins | sample 1063281 | NCBI WGS metagenome assembly FUWD01 (sample SAMEA79048168, study PRJEB19326) | metagenome | biome: marine | reverse complement strand
TTTAGACACATTAATAAGATGGGTTTTGATGTTTTCAAACTATACCCGTGCTGGCCCACAAGGATTCTGACAAACTCTGACATTTAAGCTAAGGGAGCTGATTTGGACAAAAAATGGTGTAGATTTTCAAGTATGTATTAATCCCACATAGCGAGAGCTTATAAAGGATTTCGGGTCTTAGTGTTACTCCAATAGTCGTGTTAATTCTATAAATCCTCAGAAACTCAGATAGAGCTACGTTAATTAACGTAATATCATTCTCAAAATATAAATATGGTTTATCTGCATAGCAGGTACCCAAATACATTAGGAATCCATATGTGCCAAGTTTGCGATAGTAAAAAAGATAGTGCCAACGAAACCAATCAGCCTTCTAGAAGATCATTTTTAAAGATGGCTGGATCAAGTCCACTTTGGATGGGTGGAATTGCCTCAGCCTCATTGGCCAATTTGGCGAGAGCGGCGAGTGACGTAGCTCCCAAGCCTGAAAATATTCTTACTCCAGATCAAGCCTTGGAAAGATTGATGGTAGGTAATCAGCGCTATGTGACGGGTCAAATTCATAAAAATCACTCTTTTATTAATGCACCGGCAGGGTTAATGGCTGGTCAAAATCCCTACGCCTGTATTTTGTCTTGTGCTGATTCTAGGGTGGGTCCAGAGCTCTGTTTTGATGAGGCTCAGGGTGATTTATTTGTTAATCGCCTGGCTGGTAATTACGTTAGTGCAGATATTTTGGCTAGTTTAGAGTATGGCGTATACGTACTGAAGTCACCATTGATTATGGTTTTAGGTCACACCGAGTGTGGCGCTATTAGTGCAGCCATTAAAGCTGAAAAAGACAATATGGATTTTCCAGGTCATATTCAGATCATTGCATCTAAATTAGACACGGCAGTGCGTGTCAGCAAGCAAAATGGCGGCAAGACTGCAACTGATGTTGCAAAAGAAAATGTTCGACTGAATGTTTCCGAGCTTCAAAAATCCACCCCCATTATTCGTCAATTAGTACAAACGAATAAGGTGAAAGTAGTGGGGGCTATGTACGATCTCCAAACAGGCAAGGTCAGTTTAGTTTCCTAATTAAGCTTCATATCCCGTCTAAAAATAAGGCCAGCTTGATGACCTCATCCTTTTCATGGCGCACCCCTCCTTAGGGATAATATCGCCGATTTTTTCTAATTTAGGGCGTCCAATTTATTGGGAGGAGGTCAATCAAACTCTTAATGATGTATAACCCTGTGCAGCTTCAGGCTTCCTTGGCTTGATAATTGCTCTTAATTGCGTCCATTAGTGCAAATCAATATGGTAATAACAGAAAAACTTCCTATTAAAAGAACAATTGTTGCGGGTCTAATTGGCAATGCGATTGAGTTTTATGATTTTATTGTCTACGCCTATTTAGCTGGCTACTTTGCCTCTCAATTTTTCCCCAGCAATGATCCTGTAGCTGCTTTGATTCTGAGTTATGGCGCATTTGCTAGCGGCATGGTCATGAGGCCGGTTGGCGGTTTATTTCTAGGCAGTATTGGCGATCGGATAGGGCGCAAGTTTGCGCTTCAACTATCCGTTGCATTGATTGCTATACCGACATTGATCATTGGTTTGATGCCTACCTATGATTCCATTGGCGTGTGGGCTCCTATCTGCTTGCTTGTTTTGCGTATGCTACAAGGGTTAGCCGTTGGTGGCGAATACTCTTCATCCATTGTTTATATGATTGAACGTTCGCCTCCCAAAAATAGGGGGTTAATTGGCAGCTTTAGTCCTATGGGGGCCTTTCTAGGTCTGCTGCTTGGTACGGCAGTTTGCTTTGTTTGCTCGTTGACTCTTGGGAAGGAGTTGATGTCAAGCTGGGGATGGAGAGTCCCATTCTTACTTAGCGTTTTATTAACTATCTTCGGTATTTGGATTCGATCTTCATTAAGCAATGACTTAAAGATCCCTAATGCGGAAGAAAAGCACTCTCCAATTAAAGAGGTCTTGAAATACCACTGGCGTGAAGTCCTTGCTGTTGCGTTTGCCAATACATCAACGGGCATTGTTTCCTTTGTTGGGTTTATGTTTATTGTTCCCTGGTCCGTAAAGGAAGCCGGTATCAGCACAAACCTAGCGTTAGCAATTAATCTCTTGAGCCTATTTTTTGTATCGATATTTTGTATCTGGGGAGGCCATTTAGGTGACCGTTATGGACGAGTGAAGATTGCGCGTCTCGGCGTGCTGATTCTTCTGCTCGGAGTTTGGCCTGCATTTGTACTCGTAAAAATGGGAACTATTGTCTCTCTCGTGCTTGGAGGCCTAATCCTAGCTATAGGGCAGGGCTTCTTTGTTGGGCCGATGTGCGCAGCTATGGCGGGCTTATTTCCAGCAAAAGTCAGAATTACCGGAATTGGACTTGGTTACAGCTTTTCAGTAGGAGTATTTGGAGGTTTTGCCCCCATGTTGACGCAATATCTACTTTCTAGGCATCAATTAGTAATGGCCCCAGCAATTGTGATTGTAGGAGGAGCTCTCTTATCGGTAATAGCGCTGAGTAGCAGTATCTGGAAGAGTGTCGGTGAATTCCTTCCGGAGGAGATCAAGGCACAGTAGGTTGCGTTAAGCTGGTAGCGCCTCTGTGTATACCTGCCGCCGCACTCACCATCCTCGCTAACAATGACCGAGAATGACCTTTGATGGCGCTTGGCAAGGAGCTCCCCAAGGCTCTGGCCATCATTTCGCACGACTGGTTTCCTCTCTCCGGCTCGTTAAAGAAAGCCTTGGATTCATCCAATAGATCATGGAACTCGATTTCACGATCATCATTGTTCACAAGGCACTTCACCTCAACTCCAAAATGATGGCGATGGCGCGAGGCTAGGTAGGACCGATGTGCAGGGGCTCTGACCTGTCTGGTTTTTTCGGGAAATTCACTAGATACAATAAACCTAAACCCATTAAGATATGGTTTCTGGCATTAATTGTCAGGATTTGTCAGATTAATGCGTATTTCAGGCTTTAGGATTTATAGAGGCGCTCCAAAGTCACTTTTGTCATATTAAATTTCACTATTTAGGTAATTTTGTCACTTTCAATTCGGCTTGTTTCGTTGTTATGGATTGGGGTGCTCTTCAGCAAGCCGGCATTTTGCGCAACTTCACTTGATGACTTAATTGCCCAGGCTTTGCAAACCTACCCAACTGTTTTGTCAAAGCAGGCAAGTAAGGATGCTGCATCCACCGATGTCACTGCTGCTAAATTGAGGTTTTTACCAAACCCCTCTGTTGGAACCCAGCGAAATCAAGTTACCTATAACGGACAGCCTTCATCGAGCAATCTTCCGGCCACTAACATAACGATTAGTCAGCCGCTATTCATGGGGGTGGATTGATTGCGGGCTATAACAAAGCAGATGCGCGTTTAAGTGCTGCGGATTTTGCGCTCTTAGAAACTCGTGAAGATGTCAGCAAGAGATTGATTTCGGCTTATGCCGAATGGCTTAAGGCGTGGTTAAAAATTCAGGCTCTTGAGGAAAACGTAAAACTACATGAAAAGTTTGTTGGCTTAATTACCCGTCGCTTTGATCAGGGTGTTTCCTCGGGGGCTGATAGGGATTTAGGTGTCTCACGCTTAAATCAGGCTCGTGCAGAGCTTGATACTCAGAGATCAATCGAGGAGTCTACTCTTGCAACGATTAGCGAGTTAGCTGGTATGCCAGTGCGACGCTCTGATTTAATCGGGAAGCTCGAAACTCGTCTTACCGTCCCTAAAAAGATCGAAGGCATTAGTAGGAGCTTAAGTAATAGCGTAACTATTCAGCGATATAAGTTCGAGGCAGAGGCAGCAGATGCTGAGGCAAAAGAGGTTAGGGCGCAAGCCTTGCCACAAGTGTCATTTCAGGCGCAACGTCAGATTGGCAATGCCTATTTACCAGGCGCCCAAGGTTATGACATGTATGGATTGGTACTGAGCTATGCGCCGGGCGGTGGCATTTCTTCGATTGCAAGTGCAAGCGCTGCAAGCGATCGCGCGCGAGCTGCAACCATGCAAGTCGAGGCGGCCAAACGAGATCTTACTGATAAGTTAAACGCTGAATATAACGAGCATGATTTTGCGCTACTCAAAAAAGAAAGTTTGCAACGCTCGGCTGATTTGTCCGGTGACATCAGCGCCTCCTATGATCGACAATTTTTAGTGGGTAAGAAAAGTTGGCTCGATCTCATGAATGCTGTTCGTGAGCGTGCTCAAACGAGGGTTCAATTGGCTGATGCTGATGGCAGCCTGATTGGGGCAAGTCGCCGTCTGCTGATTTATATCAACGGCACTCAGCAGTTTGATTTGGTAAAACAATGAATATGAATCAAGATAATCCATCGGCAGATCTATCTGCTGAGCAAGCAAATTCTTCTGCGCCAATGATGGCTCTCAGTTTTGCAATCAATACCTGCTCGCGTTTACAGGGCAGGGTGATTGATCGACTCCGCCTGCACCAAGCAATTAGCAAGTATCAGCCTGAATTGGAGGATACGAATATAGCTAACTGGCAGGATCTTCTAAAGCGAGTGGTTTTAGAGGCTGGGGCCGATGCCCTTGATTGGTATGACAGTCCGGATCCGGCCCGTTTGCCAGCAATTGCCTGGCTACCTAATCTAGGCTGGGCAGTATTGCGTTCCCAGACACCAACAGGCGATTGGCTTTTGGATCAAGGCGGTAAGTTGCTGCAGCGCAGTGCTGCTGATGGTGAGTTCCCGGTAGCTCGCCTTATTCTTGAAAAGACACAGGATGGTGTGCAGAAAAATCCTGTTAAAGAGATTTTCAAAAAAGCGTTTCTTGCTCATAAGAAAATTTTTATCGAAGGCGCTGTTGCTGGAGTGCTGATTAACTTATTAGCGCTTGCCACCTCTTTATATTCCATGCAAGTCTATGATCGTGTGATTCCCGCTCAAGGCTATGCAACTTTATTCGTTCTCACTCTTGGTGTTGGTTTATCCGTTTTCTTCGAGTTAGTATTAAAAATTATTCGCTCATACTTGATGGAGCATGCGGTTGTTAATATTGATAGCCAGTTATCCAGAGATATTTTTAATAGGCTATTGAATATTCGCCTTGATCAACTTCCTGGGACTGTCGGATCCTTATCCTCCCAGATTCGTGGTTATGAAACTATTCGTGCTTTTTTATCTTCAACCACTTTTTATGTTCTTGTAGATGCTCCTTTCGGCATTCTCTTTGTACTTCTTATTGCTCTGATTGGCAATCCTTGGGTTGCTTTGGTTCCGTTATTCTTCTTGGCGCTCTCGATTGCCATGGGAATTGCCATGCGCAAAAAGATTGACTACCACGCAAAGCAGGCGACTGCCGCAGCAAACCTGAAGACCGGTCTTTTGGTCGAGGCCATTGAGGGTTCGGAAACAATTAAGGCTGGTGGTGGAGGGTGGGACACCTTATCTCGCTGGCTAGATGTTGTTGAAGAAACAGTTAAACATGAGTTGATTAACCGCAGCATTAGTGAGAAAAGTGGATATTTTGCCGCAGTGTTGCAGCAAGCCAGCTACATAGGCCTGGTCGCCACGGGTGCTTACTTTGCTGCTGAGGGTAATTTGACGATGGGCTCACTAATTGCTTGCTCCATACTGAGCGGTAGAGCCTTGGGGCCCATTGCCCAGATTCCTGGGCTCATGGTTCAACGTGCTCATGCAAAAGCAGCTCTAGAGGGTCTAGAAAAAGTCTTTGCGCTGGAAACCGATAACCATGGAGTTGATAGGCCTCTCATTCCTCAAAATATCTATGGGAACTACGAATTAGAGCGGGTGAGATTTTCATACCCGGGGGCCCCTCAAGCGCTTGCCGTTACTCAATTACAGATTCGCTCTGGAGAAAAGATTGGTGTGATTGGGCCGATTGGCTCTGGTAAGTCGACCTTATTACGTTTGCTCTCGGGAATGTACCAGGCAAATGAAGGTCGCATTCTTTTGGATGGTTTGGACATTGATCAAATTAGCCGCTCACTGCTGGCTAATCAGATTGGCTATCTCCAACAAGAGCATCGCTTATTTAGCGGTACCTTACGCCAGAACTTGCTGATTGGCACCCCTGATCCAGGTGACGAGGTCATTCGCAATGCGGCTGCTAGAACCGGTTTATTAGCAGCTATTAATCACCATCCAAAAGGGTTGGATCTTCTTATTGCCGAGGGCGGTAAAGGATTGTCTGGCGGCCAACGTCAGCTCGTTGCCATGACACGGCTTCTGTTGAGCAAGCCATCCATCTGGTTGTTAGATGAGCCCACTGCTTCAATGGATGAGCAAACTGAACGCCGTTGCATACAAGTGCTTCAAGAGGTCATGAAGTCAGACCACACCATGGTTCTAGTGACCCATAAGCCTGCATTGTTAGCGATGGTGTCGCGTCTCATTGTTATATCTGGCCATCAAATTATTCTGGATGGACCGCGAGATGCTGTGATTGCTAAGTTGCAAGAGGGCGCTAAAAAGCAACAAGAAATTCAAGCAAAACAAGCTTCAGATGTTGGAGGTTCGGCATGAAGCAGAGATTAAAGTCAGCAGGTCAGAAGGCCTGGATTAAATTACAGCCCAGTGCACTCAAGGCTTGGCTTCAATTTGAAGTTGCTGCCGACAAGCTTTTTGCTTTATCAGACCATTCCGCTATTCGTACGCCACGAATTTTCTTGCGTGTCTCAATATTTATTCTGGTGATTTTTTCCTTTGGGCTGCCTTCTTTAAGATAGACCAAGTGGTCAGAGCTCAGGGGCAGGTTATCGCAAATTCACGTTCGCAAATTGTCCAAGCAGCCGATGGTGGAATTCTTGCAGAAATGAAGGTGAATGAGGGTGATGAGGTTGAGGCTGGTCAGGTCATTGCCGTATTGGAAAAAGAGCGTGCTATGGCCTCTTTCACCGAGAGTAGGGGTAAGGTCACTGCGCTGCGGATGTCGGTAGCAAGACTTCAGTCAGAGATTAGCGGGAAGGATTTAGAGTATGGCTCGGCTCTTCAAAAAGCCTATCCAGAGCTAGTTGAAACGCAGATGAATCTATACCTACAAAAACGCAAAGCACTGAATTTTCAGTTGAAAGTGCTCAAAGAGAATGTTCAGTTAGCCGAGCAAGAGTTAGCTATGAATCTGCCGCTAGAAAAGTATGGCGACATTAGCAAGGCGGATGTTCTGCGGCTTAAAAGAACCGTAAACGAGGCGCGTAATCAATACGCCACTGTTGAAAATAAATATCTACAAGATGCCAGCGCTGAATTAAATAAAGCCCAAGAAGATCTGAATGCCCAAGAGCAGATTTTGGCAGATCGGGAAGAGCTCTTGGATCACACCGATATTATTGCTCCTGCTACTGGTATTGTGAAGAGTATAAAAGTCACGACCTTGGGTGGCGTAATACGACAAGGCGATGAAATCCTCCAAATTTTGCCAACAGAATCAGATCTGATTATCGAGGCAAAAGTGAAGCCGTCTGATATGGCTAATATCAAAGCTGGACTGCCAGCAAAGGTCAAGCTTGATGCATTTGATTACGCCATTTTTGGCAGTATGAATGGCAAGGTAAGTTATGTGAGTGCGGATACATTGAGTGAAGAGACCAAATCAGGTCCCACGACCTATTACAGGGTGAAGGTGTCTATACAGGAGAAGGACTTTAAAGGTGATAAGTCTTCTGAAATTGAAGTCCGACCTGGCATGACGGCTACAGTCGATATCAAGACAGGTAAGCGCTCCGTACTGTCTTACCTAACCAAGCCGATTACCAAAACTTTTACCGAATCATTCGGCGAGCGATAGAGGGGCAGTTGCTTAATATGAAAATTCTAATCGTTGAGGATGAGAGAGATTTTAGTGACGCCCTTGAAGAAATCCTTGTTCTTGAGGGGTTTGAGGTCGACTCTGTTGGCACCCTGGCTGATTTCTACCGATGGATAGAGATTAATAAATGTGATCTTTTGATCCTTGATCGTACTCTACCCGATGGGGATGCTATTGAGGTGCTGCGTCAACCTAACAGGGGGAGCGCTCAGGCAACTATCTTTTTAACTGGAATGGGGCAGCCCGAAGAGCGTATTCGGGGCCACGATCTAGATGTAGATTATTACTTGGTAAAGCCCGTTGACTTAAATGAGCTTCTTGCAATTGTTCGACGATACGCTCGGCGCTTGGGCTTAAAGCCCTTAGAGCGAAGACCTCTTTGGCTGCTAGATTGTAAGGCCTGGGGTTTGGTGAGTCCCGACCAAATGAATTTAGAGCTTACTCACAAAGAAATGTCTTTTTTGAAGTGCTTTGTGGGTTTAGAGGGTCTTGCTGTTAAGCGGCAGACCATTATTCGCGCCCTTGGATTTTCACCAGATGCTTATGATATCCGACGACTTGAGGCAATGGTATCTAGGCTTCGCAAAAAAATAGATGATGCAGGCTTTGAAAACTTTCCTTTGGCTACGGTGTATGGGGTTGGTTACGCGTTTAACGAGGACATTGATGTAACTAGTCCTGGCATAAGTTAGAGTCAAGACTCAGCTAGCCAAAGGGTGATCATGGTGCCATGTTGAGGTTCGCTTTGAATCTCAATTCGACCATCATGAGCCTGCATAATTCTTTTTACAAAAGCAAGTCCGAGACCCACTCCTTTAGTACGGTCGTGCTGATCAATCTGAAAGTAGGGCTCAAGAATTTTTTCTTGCATATCGCTAGCTATTCCGCAACCCTGATCTTTGACAAAAATACCTATGCCGTAATCATCGGTAATAACGCCAATATTTACTTGAGAGTTCGGCGGGCTATATTTACAAGCGTTATCAATTAAGTTCAATATTGCAATTTGTAAAAGGTGGTCATCCCCAAAAATTTTTAGATTGGATGGAATTGACTCTAAAAATAGTTGGTGTTCCGGGTGGTAAATATGGCAGGTATTTACCAATGAAGTTAGCCAGGTTGATAGCGAGAGTAGCTGTTTATTAACTTGCGTATTTTCTTGGCTGAGTCGGTCACTTTCAAGCCACTGATCAAAGAGCTTCACTAGGCGTTGAATCGCACTATGAATTACTGAAGTTCTTTTGAGGATCTGTTCTTGGTCATGCCTTTGCCCGATTTCTAGCATGGTTGCTTGAGCTTGAATGATATTTAGCGGGTTGCGAAATTCATGGGCAATCATGGCTCCAAAGCGAACATACTGCTCTCGCATGTGTTGTTCGCTAAGCAAAAGTTGTTGTAGTTTTTGAGTTCTTGTTTCAACTGCTTGCTCAAGCTTCTCCCCAGTAAGCTTCATGGCCTGCATGGTTTGTTCTCTAGACTCCATAAGCTCTTGTTGGGTGATCTCGCGCTTGTGACGCTCGCTTTGAAAGCGATAGGCCAGAGCCAGGGAGAGTAGGAGCATTTCAATGCCTGAGCTAATTTGCATGGCATAAAGCGTACCGGTATTGCTTGGAATTAAATTGAAAACTCTCAAGGAGGCTACCAATGCCCCAATCCAGAGAACGGTCCATCCGACCAAAAAATAACTTGTTTGCTGAATCCCGGCAAATATATTTCGAATCAGACTAACCACCATTAATCCAGGTGAAAATAGTGTCAGAGAGAAAATGATGAAATAAATAGGCGCCGTTGGAATGTCAAAATAGATACTGAATATCAGTCCTACAGCTAGTACTAAATATGTGAATGAAATGAATCCAAGCAATTTGCTTACTTTTGGCAACTGCTCATAACTATGAAAAAAGTGTCTAGTAAATGCTATAGCCAAAGCCCCAGCAATTGCAAATAGAACGGTTTGAGAAACTTCATCCCAATCGGGTGCATTTGGCCATAGATAGATTCGTCCATAGCCGTTACCAGCAAAAATGGCAAGGCCAGTGCTGGCGGCAAATAACGAGTAAAGAAGGTATTTGTTATCCCTAAGAATCAAAAATTGAACCAGGTTGTAGATGAGGATACTAAGAAGCCCTCCGTAATAGAGTGCTTGGATGAGGTTTTCTGTGAATTGAGTTTTATTGAATGAATCTTGCTCAACGATCCGTAGGGGAAGGGTGATGGGGTAGGTGGACTCTACTTTTAGATAGTAGTTTTCCGGCGTCTGAGTCAGAGCAATTGGAAAGGCGTAAAACCTAGAAAAATAGGGTTTCTCACTCACTGAGATGCTTCCGCCATTTTTCATTATTTTGCCGTCGGGTAGATATAAATCTACCTTATCAAGCCCGAGATAGGGGATCTCTAGTATCCAGTTTTGATCTGAGGTAGTGGTGCGACTCAATGCCACTCGCACCCAAATTGGAGTCTTGCTAAAGCCAATATTGAACTCATAGTCATTTATTGGGGGAGCTTTAAATAAGCGATCCTGCTCGCTAGGACTCATCAATCTAGGGTCGACTGTCTTGTCGGGGGCAATCCAATATTCAAATGCATGGGTTAAGGCATATTCCTTGCTGTTCGAGCTAACTTCGAAAGCATGTATTTCACTCGACAATGCGAAGAGGCAGGCAAAACTACAGAGGAATCGAGTTAAACGGGCGGATGGCTTCATGAACCACCTATTTTAGGGTGTCCGTCAAATAGATGGGTCCTTGATACATGAATTGTCAGTATTGGTAAGCGTTTAATAGCTCAATGGTGCTCTTGGTCATCGAGGCGTGATTCTTATAGGGGTTTGCTGCACTCGAGCATCCATGGAATGAATCATTTCATGAATTGGTTGTTAGAGCTAAATTTGGGCTGGAAATAGAGGTTTTCCGAAGCCATTTTGTAGATAATCCGTGGAATTTGTCAGTATTTAAATTGGTGTGACGGAATAAAATCTACCTTAGCAAAAATCTTTCGCAATTATCATAATTATTAGAATGCCTGCAAAAACAAGTCGACTTTTCTCAAATCGCGAGATCCGCCCTTATTTAAATTTCAGTCGAGCCATTAGACTTGCTGCTCCATTGGTATTTTCTTGTTTTTGCTAGCCTGTGGCGGTTCGTCTGGTGGCTCTGCTAGTCAACAGGAGCGTCTGCAAATAGCATTTCTGGAGCCGTTCTAGATGAGCGGGGCCTAGTTGCTAATGCTGTGGTGACGGTTAAATCTAATGATGGCACCCTGATTGGAGTTGCAACTACTGATTCTGCTGGAGAGTATTCGATGCCCATCGATTCCATCGCTACCGGCGCTGTTGTTAGAAACGTGGGTGGTAGTTCAAGTTCCTCTGGGCAGGCTGTTGCCTATATTGCCAAGTCGGTTAGTCCTGACGGCAGTATTTTGTACAGTATTAGCGCTAATAATAGGATGAATGTCACTCACCTAGGTAGCCTTGTTGTTGAGAGGTGGTATCAGGCAAAGGGCTCGACTCCTGCAGCAGCATTTAACTCTATGTCTGCAAGCATTCCTTTTCCGGATGAATCTGAGCTCAACGTTGCCGCTAAATCTATTTTAGATAGCGCGGCATCTTTTATTGGATTGGCAGACTTTGATCTCTTTGGGGATCAATTATCGGCCGGTTTAACTAAGCTACTAAAGTCAACCACTGTAGCGGTAGATGCTCGCTCCATCACAGTAAATGTTGATAATGATTTTAGCTCGACGCTAATCGTTGATTCAAGTCTTGATGAAAATAGTAGTGTCGTATTTTCAGGTAGCGCCATAACCACGAGCAGTAGACAAGATGCCCCGATTACTGCGCCTTTAATGGCTACGGTCAGCTCAATCAGGACTCTCCAAACAAACGAGCGGTGGATGTCGGATATTTGGGGTTTCATTAAAGGCCGCAAACTATCTGACATCGTGATACCTGGAACGCATGATTCTGGCACCTATCAATTGGGCACATTTACCGGTGTCAACACAGCTAAAACCCAAACCATTCATATTGGCGATCAATTAAAGGACGGTATTCGTTATTTTGATATGCGCGTTCGCGAGGCAGCGCACCGTGGATGTGCTGATCCTTCAGTATGGTGGCTTTACCATACGTGGGATAGCTATAAATTGCAGGATGCTTTGAACCAAATTGAAGCATTTGCAAGCAAGCCTGAAAATGCAAAAGAGGTCATTATTTTGGATTTTCAAGATGTCACTACAAACTACAGTGATGATCGAGCCGTTGATGTTTTACTAGCTTCAATACAGGCTAAGCTTGGTACCTATATGGTAAAAATTGATCAAGCTACAAGCTGGAACAATAGCACTCTAGAGCAATTTATTGCGCAGAAGAAGCAAATTATTGTATTAATGCCGAATTCAATTTCACAGCGAGTGAATGTCGCTGGTTACACCCCCGGATGTAGTGCTAAATTTGATGGCAAGTATTTTGCTTCGCGCTCAACAAATTTGCGTAGTCAATATGAAGAGTTACAAACTTCCCTTGAAATTCAGAGCCGAATTATTGCACCCCAACTGCAGCGAAGCGTTAATAATGCCTCATTCGATGCATATCGTAACCATCAATCCGCAGGCTTACTAAATATTATTCAAATTGTAACGAGACCATCCGATAGTTGGTACGCCGCTGCGGCATTGACTCTGAATGGATATCCCAATGATTTGCTTACCTATGCGGCCCTGAAAATCAACGCGCCACTCAATTATGAGATTGATCAAAATGCGATGTGGTCCAGCATTCTATTTGGAATATTTCCACCATCAGTGCCTCTTGCTCCATATCTTAGTTGTGAGTCAGGTTGGTTTGGTAAGCGTCTGATGATGGGTCTTCAAGGCTCAACTACTGACTGGAATGTACCTAATATTATTATTTTGGATAACTACAATGCCAAGTTGACTGGGACTAAATTTGATTGGGTTCTACCTAAGTACGCGAATGGCATTTGGAGTAAAGACTGGAAAGGAGGTTATGTGGATATGATCGTGCGATTAAATCAACTTCCTAGGAATGGCTCTTTAGCTGGTGCGTCAACCACTTTCAATGATGGGCAGTGTTTTCCATAACAGGAGAGGGCTTTATGCCCCTCATCACCATAAAAATGGACCCTAGGCGGGTTATACCTACACATGTTTACCAGTATTTGTCAGCATTTAATACTAAAAATACTATATATTTCTTCGAATAGATTCATATATTGATAGCGTAGTTTATTTGCTTGTAGAAATAATCCCATTGTCTATTGTTTATTTGCATTACGAAAGCGATTCTGCAATGTCTCAAAATAGTTTACTTAAGAAGGTTTCCGCTACTCGTGTAGCCAATCTGGCCAAAAAATCAGGCGCATACCGCATTGATCCTGACTCCCTTTTTACACTCAGGCAGGTAGATTATCTGTCGAAGATATTCAAAAATTACCACTCAAAAATATACGACTAAAAAGAAGGTTGCTGTCGATTCGGATAATGGAATCGTCAGCCTAGATAATGGCGGAGGATTTTCTTTTCTAGTGCTACGGAAGTTGCTTCTATAGATAATTCTCAAGCTCCTCTTTTGTATGCTCAAGCTTCTATTGTCGCTACTGATGCGGTTAGCTCCAGCACTGCAAGCTCAAACGCTGCATCTTCCAGTGAAATTCCTACATCCGTTCTGGTTGGTCTTGGATTGATTGGAGCGGCTGGGGCGGCTGTTGCAATTGCTTCATCTAATAGCGGCAGCTCATCGTCTTCGGCGCCTGCCCCCGCCCCCGCAGCAGGGGTGTCGGGTACCGTTGCTGATGGATACATCCGAGGCGCAAGAATTTTTATTGATACCAACCAAAATGGTATTGCTGACCCAAGTGAGGACACTGGCGTTCTGACTGATGCTGCTGGTAAGTTCACCTTGCCTAGCGGGAGCCCAACTGGAACTATTATTGCTGTTGGCGGTATTAATATTGATACCGGCCTTGCGCAAACTACGCCATTAAAAGCTCCCGCAGGTTCTTCCATGATCAGCCCTCTGACCACAATGGTTCAGGTCTTGATTGAAAACTATGGCCTGAGTGTTTCTGATGCCTCATCAATGGTCGCAAGCAGGTTTGGCATTACCGTTCCGAATGGCGCTTCTCTATTGGACTATGACCCAATCGGGGCGGGTGATTTAGCTGCCCAAAAATCAGCCGTTCAGCTTGCTGTAATCTTTGGTATCGCTGAAAGCTTCAATACTACCTATGACGTTTTGATTGCGAATGGGATCGCAGAATTGATGCAATCGTCTACGGCCCGAATTGATCTTAGTGACTCCAATACTATTAAGAGTTTTATAACAAGCTCTCCCGGTACTAACCTTGAAATTCCAGCGATCTTCGATAAAATCGTTGTTGCAACTAAGGTGATTGCATCGGCAACAACCATGGCCGATATTAGCGTTGATCAACTTTTGCTCGATGTTAGTCGTGCCGGCCAAACACATAGCGACGATCCTTCTACTCCTCCAACACGCATTGAGCTGAATGAGAATTTCAATTACTCAGATTTTCTAGTAGCTAGCGAATTTGCTAACCGCGCCTACGATAATCAGCTAAGCAATTACCAGAGCCTGATTACCAAGACTGGTTGGCAGGGTATTTCACTGGATGTATCCAGTATGGGGGCTACTGCGATTGATAGTTATGCGGGGTTCGGCATTAATGACCCAGTCAATTGGCTTTCCTTGGGCGACTCTTACATGAAAAGTTTTGCCACGGCTGCTAAGCGGACGACTGCTGATGGTTCGGTCGAATTTGTACTCTCATTCGAAGGCTCGGGGTCTCCTTTTTCGCAACCGGAAGATTGGCTAGTTAATGCTGGTGAGTATGGTTGGTCAAACTACTACGAAAGCCTCATGCCAATTGTTACTGAGGTTGTTCGCCAAATGATGGAGGTTGAGAGCGTCTCTGGCCAGAATGCCAACCTCATCATCACTGGGCATAGTTTAGGTGGTGCCGCAGCTAATGTTGCGTATGCTGATTTTTTAGTTGATCCTACGAGTAACTTATGGCTAGAAGCTAACTCACCTCTAGCTAGCGGGTCTAGAATTTATGCACAAACTGCTCTCAATGGCTGGTCTGATGCAGCAATACGTGCGATGCTAATCGATAGTACTGACGTCTATACATTTGGTGCGCCTAGCTTTTTGATCGAGCCTACAAAACTCAGTGGGGTAGAGTTCGCAGCTTTTGCGGGAACTCTTGTTGCGGCAACTTCAATTTCCGGTCTGGCTGGTGCTATCGGCGCTATATCTGGTATCAGTAAAATATTGACAGTAGATCACTCGCTGTTACCAGACTTAAGTTATGTTTCAGGCCTGAATACTACCGACTACTCTGAGCATGTATTCCAATTGGAGCATGAGAATTCGACCTGGTATCTACCGGCAGATATTGTGGCAAAAATTGGTAGCGAAGATGCGGGTACCGTTCTAGACGCGAATCTGACCAACGATATGCAATGGGCATATGCAGGAGCGCTTCTATATTTAATCCCTGGCGGTACGCACGGTATGGGCAACTATGAAGAGACTGTGGCTCGTTTGATTTCAGATTCTCCAGTTTTGAAGACAAGTGATTCCTTTGCGGCCACTTCGCCATTGATGGCTTATTCAAGTACTCCTACTGGTTCCGATGCAGCAAATGACCATTTTCTGAATCAAGCTAATGCAATAGGCAAGAATGGTAATGATCTTTTTGTCTATACCACTCGTGCTAATTACTCTGCAAATGGTGGTCTTGGAGACGACACTTATGTCATTTCCAATTACGGAATAGATTTAATTTTTGATTCCAGTCTTGATAATGTCTTAAGTGGTTTAGATGTGCTTATTTTTGATCTTGCCGGAACAATTGCGCGCTCTGTGGGTAGTTACGATGGCATTGGCGGCGCCAATGATGTTCGCTATACCATCAACAATGGTAACGCTAATACGGCATCATTCACCTTGCTTAATCAAGGGACGGGAAGGTTATTGGATCAAGTCATTCAGATTAACGAAGACCCAAACGTGAACTGGACTATCTCTTCCTATGACCCATTAACAGGCGTTGCTTACACCTAGATCTTCTCTGGCCCAGGAGCTGAAAAATTAATGTAATATTCACGCCCTGAAGAATCTAGATAAGCGTTTGGCTAACGGAGTAAAAAGCCCTAATGATTTAATTGGGCTGATTAAATCATTACTTGGTTAATACCTGTGCGCCACACTCATTGTCTTCGCTAACGGTGACTGTAAATGCTCGTTGATGGCGAGATGCAAGAAATTCCCCTAAGGATCTTGCCATCATTTCACAAGACTGATTACCCCTTTCGGGTTCGCTAAAGAAGGCTTTGGACTCATCCAATAGATCATGAAATTCAATCTCTCGATCATCATTGTTGACAGAGCATTTCACCTCAACCCCAAAGAGGTGGCGATGGCGCGTAGCGAGGTAGGAGCGATGTTCAGGAGCCCCTTCCCAGCGATGAAATCCGGCAAAGGAAAACCGTATGAAAATTTCTGCTTTATTGGTCATGACGATAGTTAATAGAATTGGTGCTATTGCGTGAGTGGTGGGATGTAATTAAGCGTGCCCCCCAAAAGCCAAAGTAAGAATAATACCAAGGGCAGATGTATCATGAATTGTACAAATGAGAACCCAATAATGTCGCGAGCTTTAATTCCCAAGATACCCAGGAGTGGGAGCATGTAAAAGGGGTTAATGAGGTTGGGAAGGGCTTCGGCAGCATTATAAATTTGCACAGACCAGCCTAGGTGATATTGCAAGTCTTTGGCCACTTGCATCACATATGGAGCCTCAATAATCCATTTTCCCCCTCCAGAGGGAATAAAAAATCCTAGAACAGCGGAATATATTCCCATAACTAACGGGTAGGTTTCATGAGTAGCGATGGACACAAAAAATTCAGAAATATATTCAGAAAGGGATAGTGCCCCAGCACCCTTTACTTGGGTCATGAGTGCGGCAATAGAGCCATACAGGGGGAATTGAATTAATACCCCCGCTGTCGTAGGAACGGCTTTTGAAACTGCGTTCAAAAAGCTAGCAGGTCGCCAGTGCAGCAATATTCCCAGCATTAAAAAAAGAAAGTTATAGGTATTGAGGTTGGAGATTGCTGTAATGATGGGTTTAGTAGAAAACTCTTCATATAACCATATTGCAGCAAGTAGGCTGATAATAATCACCAGAAGGGGGCTTTGCTCAAGCCATTCGCCTGGCCTGACATGCTTAATGGTGGCAGCTTGATGAGTCGTTATATCCACGCCGCAGTCTTGAGCAGTTTTTGAGGATTGCTCGCTAGGTGCTGAGAGATAGGCAATTACTAAGGATGCGATCATTAGCACGCCCAGCAATGCTCCCGATTGCCACAAAAAAATGGTTTGTGTAAATGGAATGACTCCAGTAATCGCCAGAATTGAAGGTGGCAAACTGGCGGCGTTGGCTTGAAGTTGTGCGGCGGAGGAGGAGAGGCCGAGAGCCCAAACGGCACCTAAACCTAAATAGGCTGCTGCAGCAGCAGCGCGATAATCCATTTTGAAATCTTGACGTGCTGCCATAGATTTCACAAGCAAGCCACTAAAAACAATTGACAGGCCCCAATTTAATAAAGATGTGCTCATTGAAATAAAGGCAATGAGCGTGATCGCGGAACGCCCGTTTTTGGGGATCTTGGCAATTTGGTTGATCAGTTTCATTACCGGTGGGGAGCTTGCCACTACATATCCACCAATCACAACAAATGCCATTTGCATAGTAAAGGGAATGAGCGTCCAAAAGCCATTACCAAATGCATTAGCGATTTGAGCTGGAGGGGCGCCAATCAGCAGGGCTGCTAAGGCAACAATGGCTAAAGCTGACGCTGCAAAGACCCATGAATCAGGAAACCAGCGCTCAGCCCAATTCGCGCAACGAATTGCAAAATTGACAAGTTGATTTTCTGTATTTGATTTATTCATTGAGATGGGTTTGGAAAAATTTAGTTAGGAGGGATTGCTTATTTCCAGCGGTTCTCAAGCATTTCAGCGGTAATGGAGGTGGCTAGACTGGCGATTGGATAAAGAATTAAAAGTAACTCAGGAATTATTTTGCTAAGCCAGTAGGCGCAGATCGTAATCGTCAGAAGCGTGCCATAAATAATGACGTAGATAAAAGTTCGTATTGCCTTGCTAAAGTTTTTAAAGTTTAGGCTGAGCCATAGCTTAGAAGAGAGGGTTAATGTCCCAACTTGCGAAAATGCCAAAATAGCGCCATGAAGTGGGTTTGTTTTAGATACATCCATCACTGTTTCATGAAACCAGGTAGTGACCAAGCAAGAGCAGATAAAGATGCCCGCCATAAGACGGCTATAGTCAACCTTGCCTATTTTCCCAGGGGTAAAAAGGATTATGGACAGACAAGTCAGAATCCAGAGAATAAACAGTAGGTCATTATTTGAGGGCATAAATAGGGGAAAAACGAAGTTATTCATGTATAAAATGAAACGATACCAAACTTTATATTAATAGCTAATGTCATTAAGAATTTTAATTGTCGAAGATGAAGAGTTATTTCGAGATTCTCTGCGCGACACTCTCAATTTAGAAGGTTTTGCTGCCGACGGTGTTGGTTCGATAGCGGGTTATCGCGCTTGGCGGCAATCACATAGTTGTGATGTCTTGATTGTGGATCGAAATCTCCCTGATGGCGATGGCTTAGAGGTGATCAAAATACATCGCCAGACAGAAGCTGGTCCTATTATTGTTATTACCTGTAGGGGGCTTACTGAGGATCGTATTCTTGGACTGAATTCAGATGCCGATCACTACATGGTTAAGCCAATTGTGACTGACGAGTTAATTTCATTATTGGCGCGCCTATCACGTAAAAATGAACTCAGTGCAACTAAAGGGAGCCCATGGGTGTTAAACCCAGTGAACTGGCGACTGCAAAATGTTGGTGCGGTAAGCGTTGTTTTGACTCGAAATGAATTTGCGCTGGTCAACTGCTTTGTTGAGAGGGCGGGGCTTGCTGTGAATCGAGATGAAATCATTAAGGCTTTAGGTGAAGAAGTCGAGGGCTATGATATTCGGAGGCTTGAAACATTGGTGCGTCGCTTAAGGCTAAAAATCAAGGCGGCAGGATCTCAAGAGTTGCCGCTCACCACAGTCTACGGCAAGGGTTATGTATTTAACGGCCACTTAAGTCGTCATTGATTCGCTGGAAACCATAGGCGAAAACTGCTGCCTTTTCCTAGCTCGCTGACTAACTCAACTCGCCCTTTATGCAATTCCATAATCTGTTGTGCAAAAGCTAGGCCTAAGCCAATCCCTTGAATTTGGGCCACATCGCTTGAGCGAAAATATTCTTTAAATATTTTGCGTAAATTTTCAGGGGCTATGCCGATCCCCTGATCTGTTACTTCAATGCCAATCAGATGTGGCGCATGAATGATGGATATGTTGATTGAAGAATGGGGCTCTGAATACTTCGCAGCATTGTCAATTAAATTAAGTAAAGCGGTTTTTAGCAGATTGACATCTGCAAACAATGGGGTGGGGGGTATTTGTCCACAATGAATTGGATAATTTTCATATAAAGTCTGCATTGAATCAATGAATTCAGGCAGCCAAGTCTCTAACTCGATAGTTTCCGGCATTGCCGATGTGATTCCATGATTGAGTCGATCCGACTTGAGCCAGCGATTAAATAAGTCCGCTAAATGGTGGGTGGCATGGCTAATGTTGTCGAGTCGCTGTTCACCGTTATTAATGCCGTGTTTCTGTTCTCTGCGGAATAATGCCACTTGACTCTCAATTAAATTGAGTGGATTCCGAAATTCATGCGAAATAAAGGCACCAAAACGATCAGAAATATCTCGCAGATTTTTTTCCTTCTTAAGCGAGGTTTCAAGTTCTACAGTGCGTAGAGCCACTGTTTTTTCTAGCAATTGCTCAGAATTTTTTAAAGTCTCAACCAAATCCTTTTCAGCCAATATTTTGTCCATTTGGGCTCGCTCTCGGCCTTGGCGTTCGATTCGAATACGATCAGCTAAAGCAAAAGACAGCAATAGCATCTCCACAGCGGAGCTAATTTGCACCGCATAATTAGTGAGCAATGTAGACGGGATTAATCCGAATGCTCTCATTGCGGCAATAAAGCCACCGGCCCAGAGTATCCCCCATGCAATCAGAAAAAAGCGGGCTTCTCTCTGACCGGATCGAAGCGCCAATACTCCCGAGGTAACCAATAAAAGTGTCGTGATTGGCGAGAGGATTGCAAATGATAAGAAGAGGTAGGACGTGGATAAATTAATGCGGTGCGCGAGTGGCAGTGCAATAGTAATGACTATGTATAAAACCGATAATCCGACGAGCACCTTATAAAGCTTTGGCGTGTTTCGCCTTGAGTGTAAAAAGCTGGCAGTGAAGAAAATTCCAAAAATGGATGCCAAGCTAAGGCAGGTGCATTGTGCAACCTCATCCCAGTAAGGCCAGTTTTGCCATAAGTAAATTCGTCCATAGCCATTGCCTGCAAACATTGCCAGACCCATCGCTATTCCGAAGAGGGAGTAGAGCAAATAGCTTTTATCGCGGAGGTATAAAAAAAGTAGCAGGTTATAGATCACTAGCGCAATCAATCCACCGTAATACAAAGCTTGCAGACCCCATGCATCTTGAGTAGATTCAAAATAGGCTTGTGGACTCCACGCTTCAAGGGGTATGGTTAAGGCATATTGCGACTGCACTTGCAGGTAAAAGTCCTGAGGCTGTGTCTCAAGGACAATTGGAAAGGCATAGAAGCGGCTCTTAATGGGTTTGGACGAAAAAGGCATGAGATTGCCGGTGGCAATCGGATTTTGACCGGGTGCATATAGCGTAATGTGATCCAGCGTTTGATAGGGGATTGAGAGAATCCAGTTAGGATCAGTCTTATGCGCCCTTGAAAGGGTGAGCTTGATCCAGTAAGTACTATTGGTAAAGCCGAAATTAAGGTCTTCTCCACTAGGTTTGGCGTGCTTAAAGCGGTTGGGACTAGCAAGAATGTCTTTAAGTTCTAATGAGCCAGAAGGGTCGCTTAGTACTTGCGCATCAAAGCTCAGATTCAGTGGAATTATTTGACCGTCTAAAACCAAGGCGCTAGCGCATTTCACCCAAAAAAGGATGAATATGAGCAGGTATTTCGGGTGGCGAAGTGAAGCCATGGTCACAATATACTGAGAGTTAATGGGTATTCATTGATCATACCCACTAAATTCTTTGGTTTAAATGTTGGTATTGGTCGGTTTGTGTTGGAATAAATGAATCAAATTTATTCTAATATTAGATAATTACATATTCTCGTATTTTTCATTGGCATACCCCCACTTTTAGAACTTTATAAATGCTATTTTTAATCACTAAACTCCAGCGTTATTCATTTATCGCCTTTTTATTCTTGCTAACTGCATGTTCTGGCGGGACTTCATCTACCACTGGTTTGGCTCCGGTAGTGCAGATTTCAACCGGTAGTGTGCAGGGTATTGTCCGGTCATATACGCCGCCTGTTGCAAGTGGTGCATCTGCTAGCTCTTCCCCTTATAGCGTATATGAGTATCGCGGTATTCCTTATGCATTGTCACCAACCGGGAATCGACGTTGGGCACTTCCAGAGCCTGTAACAAGCTTGCCCTCTGGAGTATTTAAGGCCTATGAATTTGGGCCTGCCTGCCCACAACAAGCACGATTTAATTTAACTGAGGCGAGCTCAAATGAGGACTGCCTTAGCATTAACGTCAGCATGCCAGCGGGCACTAAAGCGGGCGATAACTTGCCGGTGTTTGTGTGGATTCATGGTGGGGCATTTATCGGCGGTTCATCGAATCTTTATCGTCTCGACAAATTAGCAGCTGAAGGAAAAATGGTAGTTGTTTCAATGAATTACCGTCTTGGGGCATTGGGCTTTATGCCTAATCCAGCATTCGCTTCAAATGGCTACAACGGTAATTATGGTTTAGAGGATCAGCGTCTAGCGATGAAATGGGTTCAAGATAATATTGCTGCTTTTGGTGGGAATAAAGCCAACGTCACTATTGCAGGTGAGTCTGCGGGCGCTGGCTCGGTATGTATGCATCTAGCATCGCCTGAACAGGTGGTTTCGCAAAGTCAGGTAAAAGTAAAGGACCTGTTCCAAAAGGCAATTACTCAGAGTGCTGGATGTACTGCAAATTTACCAACAGTTGATGAAGCGCAATCATCTGGCAAGGCAAGCGCAAGTGTTCAGACTGGCTTGGGTTGCCCAACAAATTCAGAGACTTTAAGTTGTATGCGCAGTAAAACTGTTGCGCAAATTTTGGAACAGCAGGGCGTATATACAGCCGCCAATGATCAGGACATCACTCCTTTTTCGCCAGTTACCGGTGTCCCAGGAGTATTAGTTAATGCTACTGTACCATCTTCATTTAAGTTTGCCGCTGCAAATAATGCATTAGTCACGGTTCCCATGATTATGGGGGGCACTAAAGAAGAGCTGGGCTTATATGTCGGATATTTTTGGCAGGCTAACAATCAGGCGTTTAGTCCTTCGACAATTAGTGACTGGCTCGAATCCTTTTATCCGGGTCCCACATCAAATCCTAGCTATTACTCATCTCAGATTACTAGTTATTCAGCATACGCGAGCTATTTCCAGTCTACTGATCCAAGCATCCTCGCCCAAACTTTTGGCCAAGTGTTGTCAGATTACAACCCTAAAGTTGGTATTAATAATTGCCTCTATTTACAAACTTCAAATGTCATACGCAATTACGTAAGTCAGGATCCTTCACTGGCGCCAATTTATCAATTTGAATTCGCTGATCCAGAGGCGCCGGTATGCAAGGTGGGAATTGCTGAGCCTTGTCCGCCATACTTCAATAAAGGGCCGGTCCACTCATCAGAGCTCAATTATTTGTTTCCAAATCTATCGAATACATCAGCTATTAATGCTGCAAATTTAGGGCCAGCCTCTCAAGGGCTAGCTAATCAGATGGTGGCTTACTGGGCTCAATTTGCATACACAGGCAATCCAAATGGTTCTGGTCTACCTGCGTGGCCACTTTATGCCGGCAAGCAGACTCCTACTGTGATGCTGCTTAAGCCTGGAGCGGTTGCTGCATATGATTCTGATGCGGCGCATCAATGCACGGCTTTTTGGGCAAAAGACTATATGTATGACCTGCGGAACGCGCCACCATTTAATTAATTGCCTTTAGTGCTTAAGTGATATGCAACTACCGCCATCATTTACCTCGGAGTTAATATCGATTTTTGCCGACCGATTTAGTACTGCTCAAGCAGTGCGAGATCATCATGGCAGGGATGAATCTCCATACCCTTTGATGGCCCCAGACGGGGTGGTTTTTGCTCAGACCAATGAAGAGGTTTCTGCAGTATTAAAGCTTTGCAATCAATATGCGATTCCTGTAATTGCCTATGGCGCAGGCACCTCTTTAGAGGGGCACTTATTACCTATTCATGGTGGCATCTGTCTTGATCTCAGTGCTATGAATCAAATTCTGGATGTGTCCCCAAATGATTTTCTGGTCACAGTTCAGTGTGGTGTAAGGCGTAAGCAACTCAATCAAGAGATTAATGATTTAGGTTTATTTTTTCCTGTTGACCCAGGGGCTGATGCGAGTATTGGCGGGATGTGTGCCACTAGGGCATCTGGTACAAACGCAGTACGCTATGGAACCATGCGAGAAAATGTTCTTGCGTTGACTGTCGTAACCGCGGACGGTGAAATTATTAAAGTGGGGTCGCGGGCACGCAAATCATCTGCTGGATATGACTTAACGCGTTTATTTGTTGGTAGTGAAGGAACTCTTGGAATCATTACTGAAGTTACTCTCAAGGTTTACCCCTTGCCAGAAGCAATTTCGGCAGCCACATGTCATTTCCCATCGGTGCACGAAGCTGTTCAGGCTGTTATCTCCATTATTCAATATGGAATTCCAGTAGCTCGTGTTGAGTTGGTTGACGAAGTAGCTATTGCTGCAATTAATCAGTATGACAAGCTCTCATTAAAAGAGGTGCCAACATTATTCTTTGAGTTTCATGGCTCTCCTCTAGGCGTTAAAGAGCAGGCGGAAGTCGCAGAGCAAATCTCAAGAGATCATCAGGGCGATGGGTTTGAGTGGGCAACACACCCCGAGGATAGGGCTCGTTTATGGCAAGCAAGACATAATGCTTACTTTGCCTGTTTACAAATGCAAGCAGGCTCACGGATTCTAAATACAGATATCTGTGTACCGATTTCAAAGTTGGCGAACTGTATTGATGCGGCCCATGAAATACTCCAGCAGTCTCGCCTCAGAAGTGCGATATTGGGCCATGTTGGTGATGGTAACTTTCATGCATTGATTTCAATTGATCCAGAGAAGCCAGAAGACATGGTTGCAGCTGAGAGACTAAATGGCTTAATTGTTCAAGAGGCTCTTCATGCGGGTGGAACTTGTACTGGTGAGCATGGGGTGGGAATTCATAAGATTCAGTTTATGAATCAGGAGCATGGACCCGGGGCGATTGAATTAATGCGCAGACTAAAGAGTGCATTCGATCCGAACCATATTCTCAATCCTGGAAAAATATTGCCACCCTCATAGCAATATAAGAAGCTACTAAATTGCTGTTGGTATTTGTCGGAATTTCCATGACTTTTCTACTGACAATTGGTTTAAGATCAAACAACTGGCTACTATCAAGAGGTTGTAGCGCAAAGAACACCTCATGTTTTGACTAATCCCCTTAAAGCAATGTTTCTACTTTTATGACCACTATTTTTAAGCAGATTACGGCAGGTTATTCTCGTTCCTTGGCTTTGTTTAAAGATGATAAGGCTTGGGCATGGGGAAATATTGGTCGAGTTGAAAGCAGTAACTCAGAAGATCTTCCTCTTGCCTCGGTTTGCGGTTCAGGTCCTACTGAGATTGGTCATAACCGCTATGCTCAACCTACGCCACAGTTATTAAATCCCGATACCCCTTTTATCTTTGTCGCTGATGCATTGAATGGTTTGATAGTTCTAGATGCTCAAGGTCAGGTAATTAAAGTAGCCTCAGTAACCTCGCTTAAAAGTGGAGCAGCAAGCTCTGTAGTTTCTGGTCTATCCGATGGAATGCAGCAAGTCTGTGGAAATGAGGGCGCAAGTTATGCGGTAAATGCATCTGGCAATATATGGAGCTGGGGCAATAATTTTCAAGGGCAGTTGGGTAGGTCAAGCAAGCAAGCATTAAGTCAGTCCCCCGAAAAAATTGAAACACTAACGAAAATCATTAGTGTGGCTCCGGGAAAAAATCACACTCTCGCACTTACGAACAAGGGTGAGGTTTGGGCTTGGGGTGCCAATGGAGCGGGTCAGCTTGGGCAGGGTCATTTAAATAGCCTTGCTGAACCTACGCGCGTTAGGATTAATGCGCCAATTCATTCCATTGCTGCGGGCGATACCCATAGCTTAGCCCTTGATACCAATGGCAACCTCTATGCTTGGGGCTCAAACAATTGTGGTCAATTAGGCCCACTTCAATCTTCTAAAAAGATTGGTTGGTCACCTTTTCCGGTACGCGTTCCCTTGGGCTTCAAATTAAAGCAAGCTGATGCGGGTATGCATTACACCGTAGGGCTGAGTGATCAAGGTGAAGTTTATGCATGGGGTTGGAATAGTTTTGGTCAACTGGGTGGTAGTACTTCAAAAATGACGAGTAAGCCTACCAAAATCTCTGGAATTGCGCAGGTTGAAAGGATCAGTGCAGGTGCCTTTCATGCGCTGGCATTAAATTCCACTGGGCTATACGCTTGGGGCGATAACCGCAATAGTGCTTGCGGCATTGCTTCCACTCAAGTGGCTTCGGTCACAAAGCCTAACCTTATCAAATTCCTATGAAGACTGATATGAATATGCCGAACGAATTTCACACTACAAGCTCTAGCATGGAGCACCTCGAGAATCCTCGTCGTGATTTTTTGCGTTGGATGGCTGTTGCTGCTGGAGGTTCAGTTCTCACTCAATTTTCGGGTTGTGGTGGAGGATCTAGCTCCAGCAGTACTGGAGGGTCAAGCAACGCGTATGTTGAGCCTGTAACCATTCGCTCGACCAATAGGTTGCTGACTATGGATCTGATTGCAGAATACAGCGCGCAACCGATTGCAGTGGGTGCAGTAAACAATAGTGGCAGTTATCCAAGCTTAAAAACAAATATTAATACAAACCTACGTCGGTATTCTGGCTCTTTTCCTGCGCCAACTTTGAGGGTGAGGGCTGGCGACACGATTCGTATTCGCTTAATTAATCGACTCCCACCAAATCCACCAGGCCAATCCTTGTTATCATTTTTGAGTTATCAAAATAACACCAATCTGCATTTTCATGGCCTGCATGTTAGCCCCAAGATGGTCGTTAGGAACGGTCAGGAGGTTTATGGTGATTATGTGGTGGATGCACCCGAGGCAGGTGTTGCGCCAGGCTCTGAACGCCTTCATGAAATTGTGATTCCCGCGGACCATGCCCCCGGAATTTTTTGGTATCACCCCCATTTGCACGGATCCTCAGGGGCTCAAGTGAGTAGCGGTATGTTCGGCGCAATCATCGTTGAAGGCTCAACCAATGAATATTTTGATCCGCAACTAGCTACCGAGCGCGTCATGTTTATGCATAAACATAACTTTAGTTCGTCTGGTACTACGAACACATTTGCCGAAGCGGCGGTCCCTGAGCCCACAGCCTTTCTCATCAACGGAGTTAGTCAGCCAACGATTGTGATGCGTCCTGGGGAAGTTCAGGTATGGCACTTTATAAACAGCGCGACTTTTTACCCATTTAATATTTATTTAGAAGGGCATACGCTACAGGCTTTTGCACGTGATGGCGATCCTATTCCCGAAGGTTTCCGTCCAGTTACCGCTGAGTCAGCCGCTAGATTTACCAATCCAACTTGGGCAAGCAATATTCAGGGCTGGCCTGGAACTTTTGCTTCTTCTGGATCTAGGATTAGCGTAATCGTCAAAGCGAGCGATACGCCTGGAGACTATTCGCTTCGGTCATTAACATCCCCATGGACTACCAATGTCAATATCCCCGTCTATGAAGAGGTGGTAGCCAGAGTACAGGTACAGGGCGAACCCGTACAAACTCCGATGCCTACGCGCTCAAACTTTATACCGCACGCTGACTTTGCTCCAATCACGGATCAAGAGTTAGCTGCACGTGGTGGTCAGAGACGTAATTTAGTTTTAGGAGTTTTTCCAGTAGGCGCTTCTCCTAGTAGGTTGCCTCCATCATTTCCTGCGGGAGAAGAGTGGACGATGCCATTAAGTGAAGGCGGCACCTTATTTAGCGGTTTGGTATTTGCTGTTGGGGATAACCAGGATCCAAGCAGCACGGTGTATCCATTTCAGTCGCGAAGTGCTTTATCTCAAACGGTTAGGCTGGGCGATGTGGAAGAGTGGACGATTGCGACTGCCGATGGTTTTCCCCATCCATTTCACATGCATATCAATGATATGTACGTTGTAAGGGTGAACGATGTGGTACTAGAAGCGCCTTATTGGGCCGATACCTTGACCATCCCGCCTCGTGGCAGCGTAACCTTTAGAACCCGTTTTAAAGATTTTGACGGATCTTTTGTTTGGCACTGCCATATCTTGGAGCACGAAGACCTTGGAATGATGCAGCTCGTTACTGTGGTCTAAATAACAGGAGGGGCTATCCAAAGATTCAGGATAGCTACCCAACATTCCCATAGGAATTAAAAGTAAGTCGCCCTAGAGTTAATCTCTGTGGCTGCGCGTAAGCCAGATTCAATGGCGCCTTCCACCCATCCTGATTTAAAGCTTGTAAAGTCGCCGGCAAAGTGTATTTGTCCATCCGGGGTGCTCCACTCATCTCTCATCCATGGTTTAGCTCCTGCGGACAGCGCCGCCTTAATCCAGGGCACGGCAGTCTCGCCAGGATCACCAGACCACATAATGCTGTCCTTAGTTCGTACTTGAGTGATGTCAATTAGGTTATTGGTTAGACCAGGCGTCCCGCTATTAAGAGAATAATTTAGCGTGTCATTAAATTGGGTTAGCAGTAAGTCCGTACGCGCAGTGATTTTATTTGCACCCGTAAGTGCCTTCAATTGCGCAAGCTTTGGTTCTGTATAGACATAGAAGAATGCATTGCCATATCCACCCGTTTGATTGCCCGTGATATCCATGACGCGATTCCATTTTTGATCAGTCGCCGCCATTGGCCAGCCGTAATTTCCTTGTGTGACCCAAGTAGGATTGAGTGTCTGTATTACACCTTTAAATCCATCTAACCACTGCATACCATCTGCACCAAAGAACATGCGGGATTTGCCAGCTGACCAGGCGGGTTGGACGCTCACCTCATTTAAGACTTTAAAGGGGATGGTACTAATAACCTTGTCAGCCCTAAATACTCTTCCATCGCTTGTAGTCACCTTCACCTGAGATCCAGTTTGATCAATCCCAACAACTTGCGCGTTGAGCATGATTGAGCCGCGTCCAAATTCATCGGCCATTTTGACTGCAAGTTGCTCGTTCCCGCCCTTAAGACGGAAGAAGCCTTTGTCATTAAAGAAATAGGCTAAATTAGGTAATCCACTGAGTACGTCTCCTTCTGTTACAGGTGCCCCCAAGTGAACATTAATGAGTTTGATGAAGCCTGGTGAGGCGCCTTGAGTAGTAAGCAGGTCCTTGATTGTGGTGTTACCAAATTTTGCAATTGCAGCAGCAGTTGGCCAGTCAGCATGCAGAATGCTATCTAGTTCTATACCGGCGCCGACTAGGTAGTTAATTAATGTTGACGCAAGGGTTACATTTTTTTCGCTGTCGAGGAGCCCCCACTCAGATGGATAACTTGAAAGTGAATCAGCATTACCTTCGTAGTTATTGATTAGGTAGCGAGGATTTCCATCATTTACAGAAAAGATAGGGAGATCGTAGCGGTCAACCAATGAAACAACCAAGGGCATGCCGCCCGAGAAATGACCAGCGCCAAGCTCGGTAAATTGCCCACCTAAAAGTTCCTTTGACCACAGTCTTCCGCCAATACGATTTTGATACTCAAGGATAGTGACTGCATGACCTTGTTTCTTTAGTGCGAGAGCAGCAGTCAATCCTGCTGCGCCAGCTCCCAAGACTAGAACGCTGCTAGGTGTGCTGGAGGTACTGCTGTCGCCACCACCTCCACCACATGCAGACAGTCCAAGGGTTGAAAGAATTACCGAGCTCGCGCCAGCCTTTTTCAGAAAATCACGTCTAGAATTTGTTTTGTCTGGTTGAATCGCATCCGCCAATTGGTCTGCATTTAAATTTTTATTAGATGACATATTTTTTGATGGATATCTTTGAGTTGTATAGATTGATTATGACAAATATGAGTAGTATTTAAAACTTAGATTCCAACAAATACTGACATTTTATAAATATGTTCGGCTTAGGCATTCATATTAAACGCCTGCAATGAATAAGAAATTGAGCTTACCGATTCGGCTGAAACAATTTCGCGCCTTATATATTTTGTGCAATCTAAATGATGTTAAATTCCTATATACCTGATCAAAAGAGTGTAAAAATATGTACCCGGGATTTATGCCATTTGCAGCATTGCTATTAGCCATCTACCTAACTTTTTCCAATAGCGAGCATTTCTTCATTGTGCTAATAATAACAATTGCTCTCACTGTGTTTAGTGTTGCGTTCTATACCTCAGCAGACTTGCCTCTATTGCGAAC
>FUWD013183425.1_pt1 | contig 29626 bp, 21 predicted proteins | sample 1063281 | NCBI WGS metagenome assembly FUWD01 (sample SAMEA79048168, study PRJEB19326) | metagenome | biome: marine | reverse complement strand
ACGAAGAACTACGGAATGCAGTGGCACAATGCGCCTCCGGATTGAAGTCCCTTGGAGTTTCAAAAATGATCGTGTCGCAGCAGTTATGCCAAATTGTCCGGAAGCCGTTATCGGAATGCTGGCAACTGCGAGTCTTGGAGCAATTTGGTCTTCCTGCTCTCCGGACTTTGGAATTAACGGCATTAACGATAGATTGGGACAAATTTCACCAAAAATTTTGATAACTGTCAATGCATATCACTACAACGGCAAAGAACATGATTGTCTTCTCAAAATCCGAGAAATCGTTAGCCGTATTCCTTCAATTGAATCGGTGATTATAGTACCTTTTACAGAAACAACAATAAAATTTCAAGGTAATGAGCAAGCTTGGGCCAAAATACTTAATTCTTCTGCAGGTACAATAAATTTCGCACAACTTCCTTTTGATCATCCGCTTTACATACTTTACTCTTCAGGAACTACCGGTTTGCCTAAATCTATCGTTCACGGAGCAGGAGGTACTTTGCTGAAGCATCTCACCGAACATCGTTATCATGCAGATGTGCATCCCGGAGACCGGATGTTTTTTTTTACTACTTGTGGATGGATGATGTGGAATTGGCTGGTAAGTGGTCTTGCTTCAGGAGCAACTCTAATTTTATATGATGGTGCACCCGGATTTCCGGACATTGGGCGAATGTGGCGCTTAATAGACGAACAGCAGATCACACATTTTGGAACAAGTCCAAAGTTTCTTGGTGCAGTTAGTAAAGCCGGATATTCACCCAAACTTAATCATCAACTGGAATCATTACGAGCAATTTTATCAACAGGTTCTCCACTTCCGGCAGATTTGTTTTCATGGGTTTATGCGGACGTTGCTTATGTCCCACTAATGTCAGTTGCGGGCGGCACTGATATTGCCGGATGTTTTATGGGAGGTAACCCAAATCTTCCGGTTTATTCTGAGGAACTACAGTGCAAAAGTTTGGGTATGAATACACTTGCATACAATTCAGACGGTGAGTCAGTGGTTTGTGAAAAAGGAGAATTAGTTTGTGCTGACCCTTTTCCGTCTATGCCGATTTATTTCTGGAATGATGCGGATGGTAAAAAGTATCATAAAGCATATTTTGAAAAATTCCCGGGTGTTTGGACACATGGAGATTTTATTGAAATTACTGAACGCGGCGGCATAATTGTATATGGCAGAAGTGATACAGTTCTTAACCCCGGTGGAGTTAGAATTGGTACTGCTGAAATATATCGTCCTGTTGAAGAAATGCAGGAGGTCGAGGACAGTTTAGTTGTTGCCCAGCCTTGGGAAAGTGATGTGAGGATTGTGCTTTTTGTGGTATTACGTGACGGTATCAGGTTGGATGAAAATTTAGTTGCAAAAATAAAAACCGTTATTCGTAGTGACACTACACCGCGTCATGTTCCGGCACGGATTTTAGCGATTCCGGATGTGCCAAGAACTATCAGTGGAAAAAAGGTGGAAAAGGCTGCACTGCAAACTATCAAAGGCGAAGATATTGAAAATACATCAGCACTTGCTAATCCGGGAAGCTTGGAACATTTTTCAAAATTAAGTGAAGAATTGAGAAAATAAGATAATTGTAAAGAGGCTTAGGTCTCTACTTATCGTGAGACATCATATATGCGGTCTCTTAGGCTCTGAAGTAGATCAAGAATCGGCAAATCCGGAACTTCCTGCCATTCCATCAATTTCAGCAGGAATTTTTTCAGAAGTCCCCGTGACATTCCACGTTTTTCCCAGCTGTAATAAATAGCCTCAATTTCTGCAGATAGAGGTCTCCCATCTAAACTACGACGAAAAAAAAATCTTAGGGTGCTGTCAGGATACTGCCGAATAAATTTTTCTACAGCAGAAGGAGTTATTTTTTCTCCACCAAAGACCACATCAGTTTCTTCAGGATCAATTTGACGCAAGCCACTGTCATCTTCTTCAATCTCTTCATCCTCATCTATCATGTCACTCTGCAGATCTACTACGGGAACAGTTGAAGGATCAGTCTTAACTTCTGATTCGGACTTTTTACTAATTCTTTCTTTTAAAGCATCAGTTTCTCCAACCTCAACTTCAGCATCTTCAATAGTTTGAGATGCCACAGTTTCTTCTTCAAAAATTCCCTCTTCTGCTTTTTTTGACTCTATCAAGACTTCTGCAGTTTCTGCTAGATCCGTTTCCAAGTCAGGCTCTGGAGGAAATTCTGAAAGTTCATTCTGATTTTCAGTCAGTGTTGAATTGATGTCCAGTTTGCCAACAATATCATTTTTTCCTTCTGCAATAAGAATTTCTGCAACATCTGGAGCCGTTCGTTTTTCAGCAGTTGGATTTAGTTGTGAAGGTCGCAAAAATTTTATTGGAGAGTTTTTTCTCTTCTGTTTTATTACAGGATTTAAACTTTCGACTGAAACACCGCGTTTTTTTGCAATGTGCATCAGAAAATTTTTGACCAGTTCACGTCCTTCAAATCGTTCCCGGACCTGGTTTCTTAACTGTTTCAAGTCTTCAATCTTGAAGTTGGTTTTTGAAAAATCCGGTTCCTCTTCCTGGTCTTCCTGTTCCAGTGCCTCTCCACCTAAAACCAGACTATAATACGTCTCGATGTGCAAAAGAAAATCATACAAGGGGTGTTTTTCTTGCTCACGGAGTCCATACGAAATGTTGTAACGAATATTGAAATGATGGTGTTTCCCTTTAGCCAGTTGATCAAATGATTTCTGAATTCGTTGAGAAAGTTTTTTTTGCAGAATTTCTGCAGGCCAATTAAATTGTTTAACATAATCAATGAAACCCACATAACGCTCTCTTGGAACGAGTGTACTAAGTACGTCAGCTTCCTGATCAAAAAAGTCACGAATCACCCATCCTCCTGCTTCAAGCTCATTTACAGAAGCATCCACAAAGACAAATCCTGAGTTGAAAAGATGCTCGCACAACTGAATAAGAAGTGAATCCTGATCTGGAAGCAGCGAATCAAAATGTTCACTGTATTCCCTGAAGGTAGCATTACGGTGCATGAGACGAAAAGAGTTTAAACCGATTAGAAATTTGGACACAACACAACATAACGTAAAATCTTGCGCCGGGCAACCACAGAGTGCCAGAAACAGGGAAATATTAATTTTAGATATTTGTTTTAGTAGTTTTATAAAGACTTTAAATTAGAATTGCGTTGAGATTCAACAAGTTTTTTTCTAAGCTTATTGTTTGAGAATCATTCTGACATTAAGACGAAATATTGCTGATTCTTCTTTGTTATACAGAAAGCAATAAGGGTAGTAATCTAACTTTTAAAGTAATTTCCAATTTTAAGATAATTAATTAATAATGATCAGCATTGCTGACTTAGCCATGAATTATGGCAAAAAAACGCTCTTTGAAAAATCATCAGTCACCTTTAATCCAGGTAAAAGCTACGGTCTTGTTGGTGCAAATGGTTCTGGAAAGTCCACGCTGTTGCGGCTGATTGCTGGAGAAGAAAAACCCAATTCCGGAACAATATCTGTACCACGTGACTTGAAACTTGGAGTTCTCAGGCAGGATCATTTTCAGTATGAAAATATTAAAGTTATTGACGTAGTGCTCCTCGGAAAGCCCGCTTTATGCGAAGCTCTTAGAGAAAAAGAAAAAATTCTTGAGTCTGAAAATCTAGATAGTCAATCCGGTCACAGGCTGGGCCAACTGGAAGAGATGATTGCTGATGCAGACGGTTATGTAGCTGAACCTTTTGCTGCAGAGTTGTTATCTGGATTGGGAATTGGTACAGGATTTCACACTGGTCCTATGAGTGCACTTTCCGGCGGCTTCAAATTGCGTGTACTTTTAGCTCAACTGCTTTTTCAGCAACCCGACGTGCTGCTGCTTGACGAACCAACCAACCATCTGGACATTGTTTCAATCCGCTGGCTGGAAAACTATTTGTGTACACAGTTCGAAGGAACCCTGATTTTTATTTCACATGACAGAAATTTTCTCAATGTGGTTGCCAGTTACATTATTGATATAGATTACGAAGAATTACGACTTTACACTGGAAATTACGAACAGTTCCTTGAAGCAAAAACCCTGGCTGAAACTCAGAAACGTAAAGAAATCGAAAACTATGAGCGCAAAACTGCTGAACTACAGGCCTTTGTAGATCGTTTTCGTGCAAAAGCTACCAAAGCTCGGCAAGCCCAGTCACGTGTCAAACAACTCGATAAAATGGAGGTGCCGGAAGTAAAGCGCTCCTCCCGGATATCTCCAGACCTGAGCTTTGAGCAGTTTCGACCCTCCGGAAAAACTGTGCTGACTGTAAAAGATGTGAGCAAAAAGTTTGGGAAAACTGAGGTTCTGAAAAATGTATCTTTTGAAATTCAACGGGGTGAAAAAGTCGCTATCATTGGTCCAAACGGTATTGGAAAATCAACTTTACTGAAAATTATTCTTGCTCAGCTTTCTGCAGACGAAGGTACTTTCGAGTGGGGATATGAGACTCATACCTCTTATTTTGCCCAAGATCATCATGAACATTTACGTGGAAAAATCAGTGCTTACGACTGGCTTTATGCAACTGCACCACACGAACCGATTGGAGCCATCCGTGGTTTGTTAGGTCGAGTTTTACTGTCCGGAGATGAAGCGCTTAAACAGGTTACTGCATTGAGTGGAGGAGAATCTGCCCGTTTGCTATTTGCAAGAATAATGCTGGAAAAAAGGAATGTCTTAATCCTCGATGAACCTACAAATCATATGGATCTGGAAGGTGTTGCGGCACTTGGTGATGCTTTGAAAGCATTTGAAGGTACTGTTTTGGTGGTAAGTCACTATCGGCATTTTGTTTCCAAAGTTGCAACTCATATCCTGGAATTAACTCCACATGGTGTCCGCGACTTTTACGGGAGCTATCAGGAATACCTTGAAAAATATGGTGATGACTATCTAAGCCGGGATCAGCCTCTTTCTACAACACACCGGGAAACAAAAGTGACACCTTCAACTCAGGAATTGAGCTATGATGAACGAAAAAAACTTCAGAGTGAAATATCAAAATTAAAAAAACAGTCTACACGTTTTGAAACACTGATTGAAGAAGGGGAACAAAAAATTTCTGCAATTGAGGCAAAATTTGGAGTTGAAAATTTTTATCAGCAAGCATCGCCTGAGGAAATACAGAATTTACAAACCGAAAAAGAAAAATTGAGTGCTCAACTTTCTACACATGTCAGCCAGTGGGAAACCTCCTCACATAAATTGGAAGTTGCCCAAGCACGTTTCAGCGGTTAATTTTTCAAAAAAAGTAACGAGCAGTTTTTACATACGCCGTTTATTTAGTAGCTGAAGATTTAGAACAGCTTTACTAATGAGGTTAAAACATGTTAACGATGTTGCACTGCTCAATCAGGTAGATTTTAGATTGTTGGCAAAATTGATGTGAATAATGTATTATTGGCTATAAAATAAACTTAAGAGGTCTCCATGCGAAAGAGTAATTCAATTTTTAAATTCGGTTTTTTAGGATTGATCTTAACTTTGCTTCAGATACTTCCACTGAATAATACTTCCTTTTCTCAAACAACTCCGGAAAAGGCTGCAGAATTGTGGAATTTACGTCAGTCAGAAATTCAACAGCTTTATCAGGAAGGTAATCTTGAAGGAGCCTTGAATTCAGCACAGGAATCAGTTTCACTGGCAGAAGTAGCTTTTGGTTCAGGTGCATTAAAAACCATTTCCAGTATGTTGTTACAGGCACAAATCCATGGAGAATTAGATCAACTTGAAGAGGCGAATCAGATTTACCAGGTAGCTCTTGAAACTTCAGTTTCTGCTTTTGGTGAAAGTGGGGCGACTACACTTTCCGTTCTTGACAACTATGGTGGATTTCTCAAATCAATTGATCCGGAAATGTCAGAACCGGTTTTACAGGAAGCTCTTAGGCTCACCACTGAAGATGATCCACAACGTGCTGCCAGATTGAGAGCTCTTGGTCTGAATTTACAGGAATTGGGACGTATCGGTGAAGCAGAAGGAATGCTTAGTGAAGCACTGAAAGCTTACAAAAAGGTCTTGGGCGAAAATTCTCCGGAAACTCTATCTTCAATGGCTGACTTAGCACAGCTGTACCTGACACAGGGGAAATTAAAACCTGCTCAGGAATTGTTTGAAACAGCATTGCCTTTAATGCTAGAGGTTATGAATAAAACGAGTTTTCTGATTTTGGCGAGCAAGGAAAATCTTGCTGAAATTTATCGTCAGCAAGGAAAATTTTCTCTGGCCGAAAAATTGTTTTTAGAGAGTATGCAGGGTGCAGTTGCAGAATATGGTGAGGAAGATTCTCTTGTTATACAGGCCAGGAGTCATCTTGCCCAGTTATATGAAGATACGGGCAAGCTAAAAAAGGCACTGCTTTTACATCAGCAGGTTTACGAGGTCGACTTAGCATTGCTTGGAGAGGCGCATCCAAATACAGCCGGCGACCTGAATAATTTGGCTAGCGTTCGGCGCCGCCTGGGTGATTATCAAAAAGCAGAAAAACTTTTTAGACAATCTTTAAAAGTGATGATTGCTGCACTTGGTGAAGAAACACCACAGACAGTTTCTGTAATGAACAACCTTGCCTTGTTGTTGGAAAATCAGGGTTTGTATGATGAAGCAGAACCACTTTTCAAAAAAGCCTTTGCAATTTCCGGAAAAATTCAGGGAGAGAAACATCCAACCTCATTGGCTTTGCTGAACAACCTTGCTTTTCTTAATGAATCTCAAGGTGACTTTATGCGTTCTGAATTGAATTATAAAAAAGTAATTCAACTCAACACAGAAGTATTTGGCGAAAATCACACAAACACCATTGCAAATCAAAACAACCTTGCCTATCTTTATTTACGGGATGAACGTTACAACGAAGCCCAACCAATCTTCACCAAAGTTCACTCTCAATGGAGCAAATTACTTGGTGCAGAACATCAAAATACTTTGAAAGCCCTTAATAATCTGGGGCGTGTTCAAAAATCACTTGGAAATTTGGAAGCTGCGGAAAAACATTTGATGGAGGCTTTGGCGGGAAGAACCAAGGTTTTTGGTAAACGTCATGCCGACACTTTGCGCAGTATGAATGATATGGGAGAGCTTTTTGTGGTGCAGGAAAAGTTGGACGAGGCACTTAAAATGTTTCAGGAAACGCTAAAGCTGGAAGAAGAAGTTTTGGGAGAAAATCATCCTTATACTTTTGAAACTCTGAATAACCTGGCAGATTTGCTCAAAATTATGGGTAAAACGGAAGAAGCATACAAATTGTTTATGACAGGCTTTGAACGCAGAAATGCATTTTTGGATCGGGTGCTTTGGGTTGCGGGAGACAATACACGCCAATCTTACATCAGTTTGCACCGACCGGAACAAAATGCTTTGATTCGGATGCTATTGAGTTTGGATGACGAACGTACCGCGCGTGATCTTTTTGAAGTGAGTTTGCGGCGTAAAGGTATTTTACTTAAAATTACCAGTGAAACTCAACAAGTCATAATGCTGTCTGGTTCACCTGAATTGCAGGCAATAACGGAAGACTTGACCCAAACCCGTAAAACATTAGCAGGACTCACATTGTCCGGACCAACCGATGAAAACCGGAAGGAGTTTCCAAAAATCATTTTTGATTTGGAGGAAAAAGTTAACATGCTCCAACTAAAACTTGGAGAGCAAAGTGTGCGTTTCCGGCAGTCCACAAAGCAAGTTACAGTTGACGAAGTAGTTGAGGGAATGGGAGAAAATGCAATGGTTGATTTTATGAGTTTTCGCGGCGAGGATGATTCACTGCGTATGTTAGCAGTTGTAGTAAATGCAGGAGAGTTCAGTTTTGTTGAATACGAAGATTTAGAATTGATCAGTGCTATTGTCATGGAATTGCGAGAAATTGTTCAGGATGAGGGTGCAGAAGATGAGGACATTAAAAGCGTTGCCTATGATCTTTGGGAGATTCTTTGGCAACCACTCACAGAATCATTGGGAGAAACAACATCGATTTTTATTTCGCCAGACAGCCTCTTAAATGTTTTACCTTTTGATGTTTTAACAGATTCTGATGACAGTTATTTGCTGGAAAATTTTGATTTACGCATCATAAGTTCCGCAAGAGATTTGGCTCTTGATCCATTGCTTGCCGCAAAAGGTGATTTGATGATTATTGCGGGGCCGGACTATGATTCTGATAAAATCCTTAAAACTCCAGCAGCTCGAGAAGTAAATCACAAACGCTCCCGAAGTGTTGTACGAGGTGCTCGCATGGGTTCCGGATTGCGCGGGCTGAATTTTGACCCGCTGCCCGGAGCAGAAAAAGAAGGAGAAGTTATCAAGGAAGTTTCAGACACAAAGGATCGGAACACCGCCATCTTTTCACAAAGAGTTGCAGAAGAAAAACTGCTCCGGGAAATGTCTGCACCTCCAGAAGTTCTACACATTGCAACTCATGGATTTTTTCTCAAAGAAGACGAAAAGTTGAAAAAACGCCTGAAAGGTTTAAGTCGGGGCTCGAGCAGCGTTCCGCCGCCTGCGGATAATCCGTTGCTGCGCGCAGGACTTGCTTTTGCCGGTTTGAACGCGAATGCTTCCATGCTTGGGGAAATTGACACCGACAACGATGGAGTTTTAACAGCTATGGAAGTTTTGAGTTTGGATTTAGCCGGAACTCAATTGGTTGTTCTTTCTGCATGCGAAACTGGTTTGGGAGAGATTCACGAAGGCGAAGGCGTCTATGGTTTACGCCGCTCTTTTCAGGAAGCCGGAGTAAAAAACGTGATCAATTCATTCTGGGAAGTCAGCGATGCCGGAACGCAATTATTGATGACCAAATTCTATGACAAATTCCTTGCTGGGATGCCAGCCCGGGAAGCAATGCGTGAAGCGCGTCTGGAAATGCTGGATGATGTTCAGTGGAGTGCTCCATTTTATTGGTCTGCGTTTGTGATGGTTGGACGTAATACTTAAAAACATGGAGCAATTAGTCATTCATGGTGGAGCAGGAAGTCTGGAAGGGAAAACGACTGAAGCTCAGAAAATGCATGATTCCCTTTGTAAGATATGGGAAGAGACATTTGAAGTACTTCAAAAACGCTCTGCAGAAGATGCCGTTCGGCATGCTGTCCGGATGCTGGAGGATGATCCTGTTTACAACGCCGGAACTGGATCCAAGCTTCAGGCAGACGGTCAGATACGCATGAGCGCAGCCTTAATGGACGGCACTAATAATCGGTTTTCTGGCGTGATCAATGTTCAAAATATCCGGAATCCAATTGAAGCAGCAGCATTGCTGTCCGGAGAAAAACATTCTATTTTAAGTTCTGCACAGGCAACTGAATTCTGTCGAACAAAAGGCATTCCCGAATACAATCCGGAAACTGAGTTTCGCCTGCACGAATACAAAAGTAATTGTGCCGGAATTCACGGAACAGTAGGAGCCGTGGCGCTTGACAAAGATGGACATATTTTTGCCGGAACATCAACTGGCGGAATCGGTTGTGAAATTCCTGGACGTGTCAGTGACAGTCCAACAGTAGCCGGAACATATGCCTCCACAAAAGCAGGTGTTTCCTGTACAGGAATTGGTGAACAAATTACCCAGCAAGCCGCTGCTGCAAAGGTAGTAACCAGGGTTGGGGATGGAATGTTGCTGAATGAGGCAGTTACCAGAACAATGCATGAAAGTGACGACTTCAATTATTTATATGGGCTGATTAGTCTGGACTCGGAGGGTCACGTTGAGGTGGGTAAAACAGCTGCGCTGAGTGATGTTTTCTATGCATTTCACGATGGTGAAAAAATCAGAACATTTTTTGAGTGATTAATTTTTTGAAGTTCAGTTGCCTGCAGAATATTTGCTGCGCTCATTATCTAACCATTCTCCGATAAATAGTTGTTGAGAATCTGGCATCTGATAACGCTGTTCAAGAATGAAATTGTCCAAAAATGGGCCAGTTTGCAGAAGAAATTGATTCCTCCACATTTCACTTTGTGACAATTTTGCATCAAAGTGCAGTTTGCCAATTCCAATTTGTCGTCTAAAACGAAAACGCTCCATAGTGTAACCGGATGCGACAAAAACTAATTCAATCGCTGAAGCTTCAAGATCAAAGTGTATTCTAAAACGTCCATCCTCTTCCGGAAAAACAAGCCTTGCCTTTGGTGCATAAAGAGGGGATTCGTTTTCAAATTGAATAAATTGCGAATAATATTCAAGAACAACGACGAATCCTTTGGATTTTAGGTCATTTCCGTTTTCTTCCATTAAAGTACCATCAATCCACTGTGTTCCCCATCCAGGGCGATAGTTCAGTGATTCCGGATAACATCCTCCTGACAAAGTTAGTATCAACAGCAGATACAGAATAAAAAATCTCATTCCTCTGGGCTCTCTATATAGATTGAATCTATCTTGAAGATAAGCTAAACCCCCAGAATTGCAAGTTATTGTTCAGGAATTTACAGTGTTGCCAAAACTTTGTAGTTCTTGACCCTGCACTTAGGTTTTGCTAAACTTACAGGATTGGATTTTAGTTAGACTGAGTTTGCAAATGAGAGAATTATTTTTCATAAATTTATCACTTTTCATTACATAATCAAACAAACTCCGTCTTCTGTCCTCACAATGCCAAATGTGGCAAAAGGAATCTATGTGGAAAAAAGTTAAAAATATTTTTGGCGATGAAAACGCAAAAACACTGAAGGGCTACCTGAAAGTGGTGGACAAAATAAATGCGCTTGAACCGGAAATTCAGGCCTTGGCAGATGAAGAATTTCCAAAAAAAACTACAGCATTTCAAACACGACTTGAAAAAGGAGTAGCTCTGGACGAGCTGATTCCAGAAGCTTTTGCACTCGTTCGGGAAGCCTCACTGCGTGTTATTGGAGAACGCCATTACGACGTTCAGTTACAGGGAGGTTTGGCGCTGCATCACGGAAACATAGCTGAAATGGCAACCGGTGAAGGAAAAACTTTGTCTTCAACCTGTCCTGTTTATCTTAATGCACTTACTGGAAAAGGTGTACACATCATCACGCCTAATGATTATCTGGCGAAACGTGACAGCAAATGGATGGGAGCAATTTTTGAGTTTCTTGGTTTGTCTGTCGGCTTGATTCAGCATGGAATTTATGATGAAGAACGCCGCGCTGCATATGAAGCAGATATTACATACGGTACAAACAACGAGTTCGGTTTTGATTATTTACGCGACAACATGAAGTTTTCCCTGGAGGATTATGTTCAGCGAGAATTTAACTTTGCAGTCGTAGATGAGGTTGACAGTATACTGATAGACGAAGCACGGACTCCGTTGATTATCAGTGGACCAACTGAAGATAACATAGATAAATATCATCAAATAAATAAGTTTGTATACGGACTCAGTCGTGAAATCCGTAAGGAGGAGGTGGGCAAACTGCCTCAGGATCAAATGCACAATATTGCCGAAAATCTGGAAGAACTGGAAGACCACGATATTGTACGTGATGGAGATTATGGGCTCGATGAGAGGGCCCGCAGTATCAGCTTGACAGACCAGGGTTCTGTAAAAATTGAAGGGCGTCTCAGGGATCAGTTGGTTAAAGATACAAGTCTGTTTGATTACGAAAACATGGAAATTTTACACCATGTTAACCAGGCACTTAAAGCGCACTACCTGTTTAAAAATGATGTCGATTATGTTGTTCAGGAAGGTCAGGTAATCATTGTTGATGAGTTTACCGGGCGACTGATGCCAGGACGGCGCTTTAGCGACGGACTGCACCAGGCCCTGGAAGCAAAAGAGGGCGTCAATGTTGAGCGTGAAAACCAGACACTGGCGACGATAACTTTCCAAAATTATTTCCGGTTGTACGAAAAACTTTCTGGAATGACCGGAACTGCGGAAACAGAAAAAAATGAATTTAAGAAAATTTACAACCTGGGAGTTGTTGTAGTTCCCACAAATAAACCGTTGATTCGAAAGGATCTTTCAGATGTAGTTTTCAAAACGGTTGATGCAAAATATCGTGCAACTGTTGATCGTATCAAAGTACTTAACGAAAAGGGGCAGCCGGTTTTAGTGGGTACAGTTTCCATCGAGGTGTCTGAGGCCATCAGTAAATTGCTCAAGAAAGCAGGTATTGAACACGAAGTTCTTAATGCAAAACATCATGAAAGGGAAGCGGAAATAATCTCAAATGCAGGCCAATTTGGGGCAGTGACTATTGCAACCAACATGGCTGGTCGTGGTACAGACATAAAGCCTTCACCTGAAACTCTTGAAGTAGGTGGCGTGTTTGTTTTAGGTACAGGAAGGCATGACAGTCGCCGAATCGACAACCAGTTCCGGGGACGTTCCGGACGGCAGGGGGATCCAGGTGCATCTCAGTTCCTGCTCTCACTTGAAGATGACTTGCTGCGGATATTTGGTGGAGAACGTATTTCAAACTTGATGGATAAGCTTAACATTGAAGAGGATGAACCGATTGAGCATGTATTCATCACCAAGGCTATTGGAAATGCACAGAAGAAGGTGGAAGGTTATCACTTTGATATCCGGAAGCACGTTCTTGAATATGATGATGTGATGGAAAAGCAAAGATCCATCATCTATGGCAGGCGCAGAGAAATTCTTGGAGAAGAGGTGCAAAATCTGATTTTAGAAATGTGCGATGGTGTGGTAGACCAACTGATGGAGCAGAATTGTCAGGATAAATATGTAGATCAATGGGATGTTCAGGGATTCAACCGTGCTTTTGAAGGCGTCTTTTCAAAGGTTCCAAACGAAAAATGGTTTGAAGATGAACTAAATCCGGATGAATATTCAGAAAAATTTTATGTCTGGATTGAAGATTTGTACAAAGAAAAAATTGAGTTCTTCCGTAATGTTGCAGAGCTTAATTTTGAGCCGGATGTTTCTACTGAAGATCGCAAAGAAATATTGGGCCAAATGATCCTTGACCTGGAAAGACAAATTTTGTTAAAAGTTAACGATAATCTTTGGAAAGATCACCTGCTTTCAATGGATATTTTGCGGGAAGGAATCGGCCTCGTTGGTTATGCTCAGAAGAAACCGCTGGACGAATACAGAAAACAGGCTTTTGAAATGTTTTCTAATTTGATGAACAGAATTGATAATGAGGCCATCAGCACTTTTTTCAAATTAACAATTGCCCGCCCCATTGCAGAACCTGAACCAGCACCGTTACTGAAGGATGTGGAATTCATACATGGAGAAGTCGAGATGCCGGACGGAACCGAAACAAAAAAGAAAAAACCACAACCTGTCCGTGCACAGTACACTGTAGGACGCAATGAACCATGTCCTTGCGGCAGTGGTAAAAAATACAAAAGGTGCTGTGGACTTGCCAAAAAATTGCCTGAACGTTGATGCTGATTTGTACTCAAAACGAGGTACTCCCAGCTGTTTTAACAGTTGTAGCTTCCCAATCTTCATCCCAGTTTTATTAAAATTAGTAAATGACTTCATTAGCCAAAGCTTACGACCCCCAAGCTTTTGAATCCAAAATTGCAGAACAATGGGAAAACAGCGATGCGTTTCGCGCCGATGCACATTCCAACAAACCTGCTTTCACCATTTCCATGCCGCCTCCAAATGCCACCGGACAACTGCATGTCGGTCATGCAGTGATGCTGGCTTTGGAAGATATTTTTATTCGCTGGCACCGAATGCAGGGCCATGAAGCACTTTGGCTACCGGGAACCGATCATGCAGCCATTGCCACTGAAAATGTGGTTTTGCAGCAAATTAAAAAAGAGGAAGGCATTGCTGATCCACGGGAAGTACTGGGACGTGAAGAAATTTTGCGACGTATTGCAGAATATGTGGAAAGCTCCCAGGGTACCATCCGCAATCAGGTAAAAGCGCTGGGATCAAGTTGTGACTGGAGCCGCGAACGATATACGATGGATCCACAGCTCAATCGCTGTGTGAATGAAACTTTTGTGCGGATGTACGAAAATGGATTGATTTATCGTGGACCACGTATTGTAAACTGGGATCCGAATCTCAAAACCAATGTTTCAGATGATGAAGTAGAACGTAAAGACACGCAATCACCATTTTTCACCTTTCAATACGGTCCTTTCCAAATTGGTACTGTACGTCCGGAAACCAAGTTTGGCGACAAATATGTGGTGATGCATCCTGATGATGAACGATATACGCAGTACAAACACGGCGATACATTTGATTGTGAATGGATCAATGGAAAAATCACTGCCAGCATCATCAAAGATGAAGCCGTTGATCCGGAATTTGGAACCGGAGTGATGACAATTACTCCATGGCACGATCATGTTGACTTTGGTATTGCGGAGCGGCACGGTTTGGACAAAGAACCAATAATTGATTTTGATGGTAAATTACTTCCAATTGCACAGGAATTTGCCGGAATGGGAATTGACGAGGCACGTCCCAAAATTATGGAAAAACTTCGTGAAAAAGGACTGCTGGTCAATACAGATTCTGGATACGTGCACAGTAAATCATTCAACAGTCGCGGTGGAGGTGCAATTGAACCGCAAATTCGCGAACAATGGTTTATAGACGTCAATAAACCGGCTGTCGATTGGCATGGAAAAAAGCAAAGCCTCAAAGAGGTTTTGATTGATGTAGTTCGTTCCGGCGATATTAAATTGGTTCCGGAACGCTTTGATTCCACTTATTTTTATTGGGTAGAAAATTTACAGGATTGGTGTATTTCAAGGCAAATTTGGTGGGGACACCGTATTCCGGTTTATTACAAAGATGGAGAAACACTGGCCAGCATTCGTCCGCCGGAAGAGTTCGATGGTTGGGAACAAGATCCGGACACGCTGGATACCTGGTTTTCGTCTGCACTATGGACCTGGAGCACTTTGATTGATCCGGAACTGGCAAAAAATTACTCTTTGTCTCTGGAAGATTTGTTGGAGCGCAGTCCAGATTTTCAGAAATTCCATCCAACAAACATCATGGAAACAGGTTATGATATATTGTTTTTCTGGGTGGCACGGATGATTTTGATGACGACTTATATGTTGCAGAATGTGCCGTTTAAGACAGTTTATCTTCACGGGCTTGTACGAACCCGTGATGGTAAGAAAATGTCAAAATCAGTTCCTGAAACCTGTGTAGACCCGTTGGAAAGTATTGCTGAGCACGGAACAGATGCCTTGAGGCTGGCCTTGATTCAAGGTACCGGACCTGGTCAGGATTTGCGGCTTTATCCGGAAAAAATGGAAAGCTGCCGTCGTTTTGCCAATAAAATATGGAACGCAGGGCGTTATATTTTGCTGACAATTCCACTTGGAACACCAACCGCTCCTCCGGAAAAAGTACATTCCGAGTTGGCACAATGGCTTCTACATGGATTGAATGACTTGATCCGGCGCTCACAAACCGGCTTGGAAGCACATCGTTTATCAGATGTTGTTGACTCACTGCGGAGTTTTTTCTGGGGCGAATTTTGTGACTGGTATTTGGAAATGGATAAAAAACCGGAACGTACCGACGAAGACAACCAAGTCCTGGCCTATTCTTACTCGACTTTGTTGAAGCTAATGCATCCCTATGTTCCGTTTGTCACCGAAGCATTGTGGGAGCAATTTAAACAGCCAAAAATGCTGGCCGTCAGTGAGTGGCCGCAAGAACAGTCTTATTCGTTCTCGGAATCTCACAATCGGATCGAACTTCTTCGTGAGGCAATATCTCAGATTCGTACATTGCGTGAAAAAGCTAATATCGGCTTGGATAAAAAAATTGGTGCAACACTTGATTCAGAAAAAAATGCTGAATTGTTCCGGACACATCAAAATTTAATTATCCGGCTTGCACGTTTAAGTGAACTGGAAATCAATGAAAAAACTCCGGACTCTTCCCGGGACAACCTTGGTGCATATTTTAATGAAACCCTTGCAAGCATCGAAGCTTCTGCGGTTGATTGGAAAAAAGAAATCGAAAGCCTGCAAAAGAAACTCAAGACTGAATCAGGTTTTGTAGAAAAAAGTCTTAAAAAACTCAAAAATCCCGGATTTCTCGACAAAGCTCCAGAAAAAGTCATTATTGAATTGCAGGAAAAAGTTGCGTCTACCGAAAAAACTCTGGAAGCCTTGAAACTGCAGATCCATGAATTAGATAAATTGGTGGAGTGAGTTGATTACAAATTCTTCGTCAATTATAAAGAAAATCTTAAACAAAAGATAAAATGTTAAAAACAGCAGTAATTGGTGTGGGTTATCTGGGCCGCTTTCATGCACAAAAATATGCTGCACTTGCTGAATCAGAACTTGTTGGTGTAGTTGATGTCGATTCTGTACAGGGACAAAAAGTTGCGGATGAAATTGGAGTTCCGTTTTTTAATGATTTTCATGAAGTACTGGATTTGGTTGATGCAGTCAGCATCGTTGTACCAACTGTGCATCATTTTGAAACTGCTAAAGCCTTTATGGAAAAGGGTGTTCATGTTTTGCTGGAAAAACCCTTTGCGGCAAATATTGAAGAAGCAGAAGAACTGGAACACCTTTCAAGGGATAAAAATCTGCGCCTGCAGATAGGTCATCTGGAACGCTTCAATCCGGTTTTTACTGAATTTCAGGAGCTAATTGATCGGCCAAAATTTATTGAAAACATCCGCATTGCACCTTTTCCGAAACGTGGAACTGATGTGGATGTTATTCTAGATTTAATGATTCATGACATTGATTTGGTTTTAGCAGTAGTTGGTGAATATCCGGAATCTGTCGAAGGTACTGGAGTAAATATCATTACTTCCACTGTAGATTTGGCTAATGCACGCCTGCGCTTTCCTTCTGGCTGTATTGCGGATTTAACGGCCAGTCGAGTATCCGACAAAGCTGAACGAAAAATGAGAATATTTCAGTCAGGACTGTATCTATCTCTCGATTATGGAACAGGTCAGGCACGTAAGCTACATGTAGAATCCGGAACTACTGTTGACCCAGAGACGCTACGTCCGGAGACTTTCCAGTTGGAAAAAGGTGATGCCCTGTTAACAGAGATTGAAAGTTTTTTGTTGGCAGTTCGCGAAGGGAAAAATCCCAAAGTTACTGCTGAAGATGGATTGAATGCAATGCGGGTGGGTTGGCAAATCAAGAATCAACTTTAAAATATTTTATGCTGCTTTTTCGTTCAATATTTATACAATTGATTGTTCCGTTTCTGCTGGCACTTGGAATATTGACTTTTATCCTTTCAATGGAAACAGTTTATCGTCTGATTAACTTGATTGTGGAACGGGGGGTAAGTGTTTTTAGTGTCGGATTGATGCTGCTTTACCGCCTGCCGCAATTTTTATCTGTGACTTTGCCCTTGTCTATTGTGATTTCATGTGTGGTGTTGATGGTCCGCCTCTCAACGGACAATGAAATTTCTGCAATGAATTCGATGGGAATCAGTTATTGGCAGATTGGGCGTCCGTTTTTTTGTTTGGAATTGTTGCAACAGGAATTACTTTAATCATTACTCTCTGGCTTCAACCTGCCGGTTATGCCGCTTTTGAGCAGGTAAAACTCAAGGTGTTGAAAACACAAACTGCGAAAACCATTCAACCATTAGTCTTGAATTATGATTTTCCTGGAAAGGTTTTGTACGTACAGGACAAGGATAAAAATGAAGATTTGAGCGGTGTTTTTATTACCGACCTGAAACTGACTCAGGACTCAATGGTAACACTTGCAGATCGTGGACGAATTGAAATTCGGGAAGGAGAGCGTGATTTGCTTTTAAACCTGGAAGATGGACTAATTCATTTGCAAGGACCTGCTGATAATTACCGTACGATTGCATTTGAGCAGTTCCACTATATTTTCCGTCCGCCTCAGATTGTTCCGTCTACTAAAGGTGGGCATATCTGGGGTGTTCCCACTAAAGCACTATTGCAGAGCTCAAGCCGCTCGTCAAAAATGGAATTATTCTTAAGACTCACCACTCCGTGGGCTTGTGTGGCTTTTGCGGTGGCAATGGTTCCATTGGGTCTGATCAATATACGTCAGGGGCGTTCTGGTGCTTATTTACGGGGCCTGATTCTGGTGGTGAGTTACTACATTTTATGGATGGGCGCAAAAGAAATGACGATGAACATGAACTATCAGCCTTATGTTTTGTGGATGCCTCCACTTTTGATTTGGCTCTTTGGACTTTATGGCTTGAATAAAAGCAATCTCAATCTGCAAAATATCTTCAAAACTTGAGCTCATTTGGCAAAACGGGTTCAAGCGTTACGTAACATGCACTCGAAATCTGAGGTATTTAGCCAGTTTTTTGTATGAAATATTTTACATTTTTATTTATCTCCATATTATTGTTTGGCTTTTCAGGACAATCTGTTTCCAAAGAAACAGATCTAATTCAAATGATTCAGGAACAATATCAGAGTATTCAAAGTTTTTCTGGACATTTTGTCCAAACCAGTTATCGGAACAATACTGAGACTGTCAGAAGAGCAGAGGGCTTGGTTTCTTACAAACGTCCAGGTAAAATGCGTTGGCTTTATGAAGTTCCTGAAGAGCATTTGTTGGTTACAAATGGTGAAACTTTGTGGCTCTTCGATTCATTGTTGGAAAATGTGACAATACAAAAACTGGAAAAGCTCACTGATGGAACGGCACTTTCTTTTTTACTTGGTTTAGGAGACTTACAGGCAGATTTTAACAGGCGGTTAATCAGTCAGGTTTTGCTTACTAGTCCGGATGCTTTAATTGTTGAACTGGAACCAAAAAAAGCTGCTGCAAATTTATCATTTATCCAGTTAGCGGTGCATCCGGTAACATATAATTTGCAGATGATAGCACTGATGGATCAGGAGGGTAATTACCGGACAATCGAACTGGAGTCAATGCACTACAATCTTGTGCTTGAAGATAATTTTTTTGAATTCAAAGTCACTCAGGATATGGAAGTGATTGAAGTAGGAAATTAGCACCTCCTTCAATAATTCTGTTTTTTGCACAAGTCTGTAAAAGCACAACAAGTGAAGTCAAAATCTGTGATTGTCTAATTCTACTGGTAATATTTGCAACCAAAATTCCAGGATAGCATGCTTAAAAAAGAACTCACTTTACTTAATGTTTACGCCATTGCCACAGGCACAACTTTGAGTGCAGGGTTTTTTCTGCTCCCTGGAATTGCATTCAATGAGGCCGGTCCGGCAGTAGTCTTGAGTTATATGATTGCAGCAATTCCACTGATTCCTGCAATGTTCAGTATGGTAGAGTTATCCACTGCCATGCCCAGAGCAGGAGGAGCATATTATTTCCTCGACAGAAGCATGGGGCCGTTTGTCGGTACAATCGGAGGGTTGGGAACGTGGTTGGCACTGGTTTTCAAAACAGCATTTGCCTTGATTGGAATGGGGGCTTATCTCAGTATTTTCTGGCCGGAAGTTCCCATCGTTATGCTGGCGGTGATTTTAGCGGTCCTTTTTGGAATTGTAAATCTTTTTGGAGCAAAAAAAACCGGGACGTTTCAGGTGTTCATGGTCTTTATCCTGCTCTTGATTTTATTAGCTTTCATTGGAAAAGGTATTCCGGAAATAAATTCAGTACATTTTGAAGGATTTTTTGACAAAGGTACTGTATCAATCATTTCAACTGCAGGACTTGTGTATATCAGCTATGTTGGAGTAACAAACATTGCCAGTGTTGCGGAAGAAGTTCAAAATCCAGAACGAAATCTTCCACTTGGAGTTTTTCTTGCCATCGGGACTGCAATTATAGTTTACGCTGTTGGTACAACGATCATGGTCGGAGTGCTTCCTGCAAATGAATTGGCTCAGGATTTAACACCGGTTGCTTCTACTGCAGAAATTATTTTTGGAGAGTGGGGTAAAATTGCTGTGACTGTGGCAGCAGTTATTGCTTTTGCATCTGTGGCAAATGCAGGGATTTTAAGTGCTTCTCGATATCCTCTGGCCATGAGCCGGGATCATCTTATTCCGAGTAAATTAGCTAAACTAACTGCACGTAATATTCCTCACTATGGAATAGCAGTAACTGTTGTATTGATTATCCTGCTGGTTCTTACTCTTGATATTGCCCGCATCGCCAAGTTGGCCAGTGCTTTTCAATTATTGATGTTTGCTTTGATTTGTCTGGCAGTAGTTGTGATGCGTGAAAGCCAAATAGAAGCCTATGATCCTGGATATCGTTCCCCGTTTTATCCGTGGATGCAAATATTCGGAGTTTTTTCTCCACTGTGGCTGATTGCTGAAATGGGCGCTCTTCCCATATTATTTTCTCTGGGACTAGTAACACTTGGTACAGTCTGGTATTTTGCTTATGCACAAAATCGGGTGGTTCGTTCAGGTGCAATTTATCATTTATTTGCCCGTCTTGGTGAACAAAGATTTGAAGGGCTGGATCGTGAGTTGCGCGGAATTATGAAAGAAAAAGGTGTGCGGGAGGAGGATCCCTTTGACGAAGTAGTGGCTCGTGCACAAGTGATGGAATTTACCAAGGAACATCAATTTGGTGAGATTACACGTCAGGTTGCCATTGAATTTGAACGCAATATGGGTGTAGATGCAAAAGAATTAGAGCAAGGATTTTTGGAGGGCAGCAGGATTGGCGCTACCCCAATTTCACGTGGTGCGGCTTTGCCTCACATTCGTCTGCCGGATCTCAAACTTGCAGAAATGGTGATCGTCCGTGTAAATGAATTATGCTTTGTAGAGGCACCTGATTTTTCGGGTAAAATATCACTTCAGGGACCTATACATGCTTTTTTCTATTTAATCAGTCCCAATGAAAATCCTGGTCAGCATCTGCGGATTCTGGCTCAAATTGCAGGAAGGATTGATGATGAAAATTTTCTCAAAGATTGGCTGGATGCTTCAGATGAACAAGAATTAAAGGAAATATTATTACGAGATGAACGCTTTTTATCACTAAGGATTCGTAACAATACACCTTCTTCAGTATTCATTGGGCGTACATTGAAAGATATACGTATGCCAGAAGACTGCCTGGTAGCCCTTATTCGCAGAAGAGGAGAAACGATTGTACCGCGTGGACTGACGGTTTTACTGGAAGGTGACCGGCTGACTATTATTGGTGATGCACAAGGGATTGAACAATTAAACAATAAATATAATTAAATTCATGAAAACAACCTTAAGAACTGACGGACGAAAAAACAACGAAGAACGTCCGCTTGAAATCTCACTTGATTATACAATGCACGCAGAAGGCTCGGTGCTTGTTTCTTCCGGAAATACGAAAATAATTTGCACAGCATCTGTTGAAAATAAGGTGCCGGATTGGCTTTTGGATAAAGACAAAAAGCCGCATCACGGCTGGGTTACTTCTGAATACGGAATGCTTCCGCGTTCAACCGGAAGCCGCAGGAAGAGAGAAACCGGAAAAATAGACGGACGGAGCCAGGAAATTCAGCGGTTAATTGGTCGTTCGTTGCGTTCCGTGGTAAATCTGTCAGTACTTGGAGAACACACTATCTGGATTGACTGTGACGTGATCCAAGCTGATGGAGGTACTCGAACTGCAGCAATTACGGGTGGATTTGTGGCTCTAATTTTGGCTTTAAGAAATATCTTTAAAACAGGAAACATCAAAGAATTTCCTGTAAAAGAATACCTTGCTGCCATCAGTGTAGGTATAGTAAATAGTCAACCGATGCTGGATTTAAAATATGATGAAGACAAAGCTGCAGAAGTAGATATGAACGTTGTTATGCTGGAGTCCGGAGAATTTGTTGAAGTCCAGGCAACTGCAGAAGGAAAAACATATTCTCGTGAACAATTGGATTTAATGCTTGATCTGGCCGTACAGGGAATTCGTTCACACATTGCTGCGCAAAAGAAGGTGCTTGGGAATGTACTGTACGGCTAACTTTTATTCCTGAAATAATTATGTATCCATATATTTTTTCTCTTGAAATTCCATGGCTTAACATTACCCTTGAACCTAGATTTTACGGATTGTTTTATGCAGTTGCGGTTTTAATCGGTTCACAAATTGTAATTGCTGAAATTGCAAGGCGGTGTATCAAGCTTGACGAGGATGAAGCAATGAACATGACAATGCTCATCTTTTTGGCAGGCTTAATTGGTGGACGAAGTTATGAAGTAATCTTTGAGTGGTCGAACTATTATAGATTTCAACCATTCTGGAAAGTCTTTGCAATTTGGGAAGGTGGATTGGCGATTCATGGGGGGATTCTCGGCGGAATCGTTTCGCTCTATTTTTACTGTCGAATCAAAAATATTTCATTAGCCGCCATTCTGGACATAGGTGCATTATGCATGATTCTTGGTCAAGCTCTTGGTCGATGGGGTAACTTCACCAATGGAGAAACTGCAGGGCCAGTCACTGAATTTTGGACTGGAATAGTATTTCCCGTAGGAACAGCCGTAGACCGTTATGCTCATGGTGCACCAGTACATCCGACAATGATATATGAATCACTGGGCAACTTTCTAATTCTAGCTCTACTCTGGAAACTCCGGCTCCGAAATTTTCGTCCAGGAATGCTTGGCGCGCTTTATTTACTCTCTTACTCCGCTTTACGTTCCTTATTGACACCTCTACGTATGGACAATCAATATTTTGTCGTTGCTGATACTAAAATTCTTGCAGCTTATGCTATCAGTATTTTACTGGTCGGTGCGGGCCTGTTTTGGATATATCAGCAAAAACTTTGGCTTCCGGATGGAGCACTGAGTGAAAAATCATGAATGTTGATTTAGTGGAATTATTGACTCATCCTGCCGTTATACTTGCCTCGATCATCGGACTTGATTTGCTTTTTGGAGATCCGGTTTATAGCTGGCATCCTGTACGCCTGATCGGTAATTTGATATCATGGTTTGAAACCAAACTTCGGTCAATCGGCCTGGATGGAAAATTTGGCGGAATTATTTTGGTGCTGCTTTTACTGTTTTGTGCATTTGTAGTCTGCACAGGCATTTCACATTTTTTAACAAGAATACACTGGAGCTTAAGTTGGCTCTGGTCCGTTTATCTTGGGTGGAGTTTTCTGGCTTTGCGAGATTTGCTGGTTCATGCAAAACATGTTGCTGAAGCCATGGAAACAGAAAATCTTTCTGAAGCAAAACGGCAAGTTGGAATGCTCGTTGGCCGGGACACCAAACTGATGGATTTACCGGCTTGCGGACGTGCCACTGTAGAAAGTGTCAGCGAGAATTTGAATGACGGTGTGATGGCACCTTTACTCTTTTTTGTTTTTTTGGAATACCGGGAATGTTGTTATTTAAAGTTGTCAGCACACTGGATTCAATGGTTGGTTATCAAAATAAGCGCTATCAGGATTTTGGCTGGTGCAGTGCAAAATTTGATGATCTGTTGAGCTGGATTCCTGCAAGGATCAGTTGGCTTTTCTTGTCTGGAACTGCAGCATTGTTCCCGGAATTTTCCGGCAGTAATGCTTTCAAAGTTGGTTGGAAGGATCATGCAAAACTTCCCAGCTCTAATGCCGGATGGTGTGAGGCCACTGCAGCAGGAGCTTTGAAAATTAGACTTTGCGGTCCAATCTGGCGTGAAGGTAAATTGGCCCACAATTATTGGCTTGGCAGCCAGAAAGACAGAGAAGGCGCAACTGCATGGGACATTCAACTTGCTAGTAGACTGGCTTTGGCAACCACTTTAATTGTTTCCGGAATCCTGGGCTACTTGTTATGGTTGAGCGAATTCAAACCATTTTTCAGCCCATGAAAATCTTGTTCACAGGCGGCGTAAAAAGTGGAAAGTCCCGTCATGCAGAAAAACGTGTTCTGGAAATGTCCAGAGGTAAAAAACCGGTTTATTTGGCAACAACAGAATTGCTTGATCCGGAAATGAAGGAACGTATTTCGGAGCATCGACGCCGGCGGGGGGCAAAGTTCCACACACTTGAAGAGCCACTGCATTTAGCAGATACATTACTAAGTACAGAAGTTCCTGTGCTTGTTGAATGTTTGACGATGTGGCTCAACAATGCCATGCATTACCAACTCTCAGAAAAAAAAATCTTTGCCGAAATTGAAAACTTGCTGCTGCTCGAATGTGATGTAATATTTGTGCTGAATGAAGTTGGAATGGGGATTATTCCAGATAATTCATTAGCCAGAGAATTTGCAGATTTGTCCGGACGGATTGCACAGCAGCTTGGTGAGGCCTGCGATGAGGTAAACTTGTGTGTAGCAGGAATCTTATTAAAGATAAAATAAATGAGAAAAACTTAATGAAGACTCTTCATGTAAATTTGCCTGGACGAGAATACAAGATTGATATAGGTCTAAATATTCTTGATCAGTTACTACCGGAAGCAGTGTTGAGGAACTCAACAGATCATGTGGTTGTGGTTACGAACACAACTCTGCATGACTTGTATCCGGATCGGGTTTCTCAGGTATTACAAAATTCCGGAGTACGAGTCAGTACGTGTGTTTTAGCAGATGGTGAGGAGTATAAAAATCTTGAAACACTGTCACTGATTTTTGATTTTTTAATGAAGTTCAGTGCAAATCGAAAAACTTTACTGGTTGCTTTTGGGGGAGGAGTAATTGGTGACATGGCTGGATTTGCTGCTGCAACTTTTATGCGTGGCATTCCGTTCATTCAAGTTCCCACAACATTGCTGGCAGACGTGGACAGCAGCGTTGGCGGGAAAACCGCTGTTAATCATCCATCAGCTAAAAACACAATTGGATCATTTAAACAACCTGAGTACGTTTGCATAGAACTGTCTTTTTTGAAAACATTGCCCTCCCGTGAATTGAAGGCAGGTTTTATAGAACTGCTCAAGCATGGATTAATTCATGACGTAAATTTGTTTGAATTTATTCAGGGACAGAGTCTGGAACCGCTGGACTTTGAATTTTTGGAGGAGGCAATTTTCAGGTCATGTGGAATTAAAGGCCGGGTGGTTGAACAAGATGAAACAGAAACGGGGTTGCGTGCAATACTCAATTTTGGACACACTTTAGGACATTTGATTGAAACACATGCTGGTTATGGTACATACCTCCATGGAGAAGCGGTTGGTGCAGGTATGTGTTTTGCTGCATTTGTTTCATGGCATTGTAATGAGCTTTCTGAAAAAGACTGGGAGCGCATCAGCAGTTATTTGCGGAAAATATTGGCTCCGGTTGTTCTCCACAGTCTGGATCAGGATGCCTTTCGTGATTTGATTTTGCATGATAAAAAAGCACAAAAGCAGGCGGTAAATTTTATTATGCTAAAAAAATTGGGTGAAAGTTTTATTCAGCAGGAAATGCCGGTGGAAAAGTTGTGGGATGAGTTCAAGAAATTCACAGCACTGCATCCAGAATTTGTGGAATTGAGATGAATAATATTCAGACCATACCGGTTTGTGAGAAAGTTGTGGTTAGTTGGTCAAACCCAAGATTATCCATTGTTCTTTCCCAGCGTATTTCATAATCCAAATCCAGCAGCAAAAGTTCATCCAGTGGTCCAAGCCACCAGGATTCCTCCTGGATTTCCCGATCAAGTTGTCCTGCACCCCAGCCGGCATAGCCGCTGCCAAAGTGATAAGATCGTACATCTTGCCCATTAGCAAGTGAATACAGAATATCATGTGCAGAACTTAAATTGATTTTTGGTGAAAGAATGGTCGTTTCCTCTACTGAAAAATCGGAACTGTGAACAGCCCAAAAAGATTCTGGTTGAACTGGACCTCCGAGCAGCAAAGGAATATCGGCAGCAACATTCTCCTTCATTTCGTCTGAGAGGATCTCTTTAACGAGAGTTGTTGTTGGATGATTCATGACGAGTCCGAATGCACCTTCTTCGTCATATCTGCACAAAAGAATAACAGATTTGTTAAAATATGTATCTTTTAGTGCCGGCATGGCAACCAGAATGCCTGGGACTTCACTGAACTGCATATAGTTTATTGTTTGATTTAAAATTAAATGATTATGCCTAGTCTACCTCAACAGAATAAAGATCACAATTTGGTAACACAATTTCTCCGCTCAATTCGTTATAAAAGCTCATCCGGACAAAAACCATACGGAAATGCTTTGTCTATATTACGCGCAATTTTTGAAGCATCAGGTCAACAGCATTTGCTTTATTTAGTCAAACTGCGCAAACTCTGGTTTGCTGAGATAGACAGTTTTATGGCCAGGAACTCTTATCCACGAAATATTTCTGTACTTCGTCAATTCACAGTCAATGATGATTTTTGTCAAGAATTGGCCAAAACAAGTGTTTCTCCTGATTTTTTGCAGGCAGTAGAAAAGTTAAACGGAGAAAGCTTCAAACGTTCAGAACAATTAAATGGTCAGTTGCAAAAAAGGCTGAAACGTTTGTTGTCTCCAGAAGAATCAGAATTATTGAAACATAAAGTCAGGTTTAAACATCTGCAAACAATTTTGCACTTAACCGTGTATGACGGAAGCATCGCTCAGGCTCTCCGATTTGAAACTGCGGCTTATCTTCGCATCTTTCATCGATTGTTGCCAGAATTAAAATTAGATAGTATAAATTGCCATGTTGGAGATTTGGGGCAGGCACAATATGATCAGCGTCAGGTTGCGTTGCTGGCAAAAGACTGGAATCAAGTCACACCACCGGAGGTGCATAAACGCTGTATGCCGGCTTTCCTACATCGTGTTTCACGGGGACATGCAGTGTTGGTGCTCTATGTCTCAACTGAGGAAGGTTTGGAATATTTAAAACGTACTCCTGGATCTGATTGGCTGGTCCAGCATTTACACAAAAAACGGACAGAGCTGCAGGAAGTTTTGCAGAGAATCGCATTTGTACCAAAACCTGAACTGGATTTGGAGCAAATTCGTTTGCGTTCTGTTGTACTGGGAGAAATTGATTCGGAAAAACTTTCTTCTGTTACAGAAATAACAAGCAGTAAGTCGACTGCCAGTACCTCAAAAACGACTCTTTCGGCAAAAGAACAGTTTGCTAAAATTAGAATGCATTTAAATGAAGGCACCAGTGATGAAGTTAATTCTGCTTAAAGAGACTCAAAAAGCGTACAGTAACTTTTGTAGCGTTGTTCCGTAATTTTTTTAGTGGCAACTGCATCTTTAATTAAACATTGTGGCTCGTGAATGTGCGTGCAGCCTTTGAATTTACACTGCCCCAAATATGGAACAAATTCTACAAAATGAGAATCCAGCTCATTCGGTGTCACCAGTGGTTCCAGTTCACGGATTCCGGGAGTATCCACGATGAAGCCTCCTATAGGAATTCGAAACATTTCTGCCAGTCTGGTAGTGTGACGGCCTTTACCAGATTTGTTGCTTATACGACCGATGCGGATTTCCCAGTCAGGAAAAAGAGCCTTTATGAGCGATGATTTTCCTACTCCAGAATGTCCGGAAAGGACGGTTATGCGATTTTTCAGTAAATCCCGCAGCGACTCGAGACCTCTGGATTCCGGAATACTTGTGACTAAAATGGTATAGCCGAGGGAAGAATAGAGGTTTTCAATTGGAGATATTTCATCTGAAGTTGCCAAATCAGCCTTGCTCAGGATGAGCACAGGCTCGAGTCCGCCACATGAAGCAGCCACTAACAAGCGGTCTATCAATCCTCCTCGGAACGGTGGGGTACGCATCGAGGCAACCATCAGAAGTGTATCTGCATTGCTGACTAAAACCTGTTCCGGATAACCAACACTCGGGCGACGTGAAAGTTTGGTTCGTCTGGGAAATATCCGGAGGATCCACCCCGCATCTTCCGCTGCTGTCAGATCGACTTCGACCTCATCGCCAACAGCAATTTTATTTATGTAGGAGCTTTCTTCGAACAAGTTTCCACGGATGCGACATAGGCGGGGCTCTATTTCTCCAACATTCACATAGTAAAAACTTTTGGTGTGCCTGACGATGGTTCCTGTTTGCGTCAACTTTCTCCGGCAAGCGTGTGGGTCATTCTTCCTGTTCGAGCTCGAAATCTATTCCTTCTGCTCGATATTCGTTGAGCTTATTTCGCAGAGTCCGAATACTGATACCTAAAGTTTTTGCAGCATGCGTACGGTTACCTTTTGTCTCATGGAGAGTTTTGAAAATAAAACGCTTTTCGGCTTCTTTCATTGACATTCCCACTTCTATTCCCAGACCGGTTTCTGGCGAGTTTTGAGGTTCTGAAAAAGTGAACGATCTCTGAGAAGAAACGGATGCAGTGGTTTTTGCGTCGTTTGAAGTTATTGCTGCCAAATCTTCATTTATGGTAGTCTTCCCAAGTTGAGAAGACATGAGTAAATGACTGGGTTGGATTTCCTCACCGTTGTTACAGAGCAGTAAAGCACGCTCCATGACGTTTTCTAATTCTCGAACATTACCACGCCAATGGTAATTTGTGAGTATATTTAAGGTTTCACGGCTTACTGCGGGACAATTACGATTGTTTATCTGGGAGTGCTTTTTGATAAAATATGTTACCAGTACCGGAACATCGTCCATCCTGTCCCGCAGAGGAGGAAGCGCAAGAGGAATTACGTTTAAACGAAAATAAAGGTCCTCGCGGAATTTTCCAGAATCAATCATTTCCAGCAAATTCTGGTTGGTAGTGGCAATCACTCTGACATCCACAGGAATAGGTTCTTTACCGCCGACTTTGTCAATTTGATATTCCTGCAGTACACGTAAGAGTTTTGCCTGCAGAGGCAAGGCCATTTCACTGATCTCATCCAAAAGAATTGTACCTGTGTGGGCTTGTTCAAATTTTCCGCGATAATCCTGAATAGCTCCAGTAAAGGCACCTTTTGCGTGTCCGAAGAGCTCACTTTCCAGCAATGTTTCCGGAAGTGCTGCACAGTTAATTGCAACAAAAGGTCTTTTCGCACGGTCAGAATTTTCATGGATATAATATGCCAGCAGTTCTTTACCTGTTCCGCTTTCACTCTGAATCATCATTGTTGATTTACTTTTTGCTACATTCTTGGCAACTTTTAGTAAATCCAACATTGTTTGGTTCTGCGTGATGATTTCTTTGGTCACATTTATCGGTTTTGACTTTGAAGCCTCTCTTTCAGCTAATGGAGCTGCAGTTCCAGGAGTGCCTTTGTAATTCAAGGCTTGCTGGACAATAAACTGAAATGAATCAAAATTAATTGGTTTGCGGATGTAATCGAATGCACCGTGCTTCATTGCTTCCACTGCTGTTTCTACAGTTCCGTAAGCAGTTGCCATAATCACGGGCTTGGCAGGTGAGATGCTTTTTATGTCTTTAAGTAATTCCAGTCCACTGCGTTTTGGCATGGTCATATCTGTAATGACCAGAGAATATTCGTTTTGCTTGAACTTTTTGAGTGCATCAATTGCGTTGTGCGATATTTCTACCGGGTAGCCGCAGTGCTTCAGTGTTTCAGACATGGCAATGCGCATTTCAACTTCATCGTCTACAATCAAAACCGGTTGGTTGACCATATTAAATTCCTTTCATTTGATGTCCATCAGGCGGTCATCTTATATGCATTCAGTGTTAAAGTTTTAAGGATAGTATATTAGTTTGGGGTAGTCGATTTAGCTGACATTTTGGCATGATCATAACATATCCGATTGGTTAATGCACGATTCATGCGAAGTCAAATAGTCTTTTGTTTCAAAGATGTAAACTGCACTATTTGAAAATTAAATTTCTTCTTCAACAACATCCACGCTTATTAGTCATGA
>FUWD013173831.1_pt1 | contig 29683 bp, 34 predicted proteins | sample 1063281 | NCBI WGS metagenome assembly FUWD01 (sample SAMEA79048168, study PRJEB19326) | metagenome | biome: marine | reverse complement strand
CTGTCTCTGAATTATCTTCATCTTCATCATATAAAATACGCTGACCTTCGCCTTCTAAATCGTCAAACTGACCGCTCTTAACCCCCATCATTAAAAGGATTACCAGTACAGCGCCCACAAAAATCATGCTCGGGATTAACCAGTAAATTACGTCCATTTTTTTGACTCAATTAATCTCATGAGTTCATATTAACACAATTAATTTCATAAAATTTTTAGGTTTTTATTAAATCGGGCGGAAAAATAATGAAAACTTTAGTTTTTAAAAAGTTTATTTTTCAAAAAACTAAAGTTGATGTTATTTAAAGTAATCAATGAAACAATGGTCATCACTACGCCAATTAAAGTTGTTAGCTGTAATAACTCGCCTAATAAAATTGCACTTAAACCAATGGCAAAGAACGGTACCAAGAAAGTAAACACACTGCCTTTGTTGGAACCCAGTTTTTGAACACCCAAAAAATACATTGTGGTGGCAAACGTGGTAGAGCCAACTGCCAAGAATACGAAGCCAAGCCAAAAGGTTTGGTCCATATTAAAGATAGAGCCACTGCTTGGATTGAAAAATACTAGCCAATCAATCAAAGTGGCAAATAAATAAACATAAAAACTTAAGACTACTGGATGGATGGATTTTGTATAAGAGGTAGCAATAGACATCAGCGCCCAACACAGAGCCGCCCATAATAAATACACATTAGAGACATTAAAAATTTGATCCAGCTCAAAAGTCCAAACTTTAATCATAGTGAATACACCGGCCACACCCAACACTAAGGCTAGCCAATCTTTCGTTCGTGGTTTTTTCTGTCGGCTAAGCAACATTAGCACATAAACAATAATCGGCATTAACGTAGTCACCAATGCCCCTGCCAAACCTGCAGTGCCGTACTTGGTTCCTAAAAAAAATAGCTTAGTATAAAAAATCAACAACACACCAATGACGATGGCCAATACTAAATTTTTCAGCTCTATTTTGAACGATAACTTTAGCCAATAAAAAATAGGCAACATGGTCAACACCGTTAACGCGTAACGATAAGTCACTAATTCATGTTCAGTGATATAGCCAGAAAGTATTTTAGCAATTGGCCATGAAGCTCCCCAGCCTAGCATTGCCAGCGTCATCCACAAAAATAATTTACGATCAGCCATCATGACAGACCGAGCAACAAACCGGCTAATATCATCACAATGCCTACTAATTTATTAATGCGTTGTTCTGCGTTAGTTTTTGTAAACAAGGTTTTAATGCGACTAACCATTGCATTAATCATGCTAATGCCAATTAATAATCCAGCGCCCACTGTGACTAACATCTCTAATGCATCAACAAAACCGACTTGAGACAAGTCAATAAATGCCGGTAATATGGCAATGTAAAATATCATCACTTTTGGATTGGTTAGTGAAATAACCAATCCTGTTATAAATTCACTAGTATTGCCTTTACGGTTTGCCTGTTCACTAAGTTTAACCCCGTGTGCATTCCAAGAACTCACGCCTAAATAGATTAGATAAATACCGCCTAATACTCTGACATAGTCCATTACAGGTGTAATTAACTCTGCAAACAGATCCAATGAAAAAATAACAACGGACAAGTAAACCAGATCACCCAGCACCATGCCCACGGATAAATAAAATGCCGGCATAAATCCTTGCGACATGCTCTTTGCAAACACAGCCAACGTGCCAGGACCGGGCGTAATAACAAATACAAAAGCGATTAGGAATAATGCTAAAAACTCAGAAATATTCATTTCCTAATATTACCTTAATACAACGCTACAAAAACACCAACCAGCATCATGGTAATTCCAGTTACCTCATTGACTTTCTTAATCACTGCCGGGTTTTCAATGTGTTTACGTAACTTAAGGCCCAATACGTTGGCTAAGCTCAGTACAAAAAGCACAGTAATACCGACCACTGCAATCACTTGAACTTCAGTGACCAAGGTAAGATTACTAAGGTCAATAAAAATTGGTAAAAAAGACAAATAGTAAATAATGGTCTTAGGATTGGTTCCGCCTACCACAAAACCAGACAGCAACAGCCTGATGACTGATTTTCGACCACTGTCTGGCTCAAAACTAACCCCCTTAGACCGATACTGTTGGAACCCAATAAAGAGCAAATAACTAGCACCAAAAAACTTCACGTACACCATACTTTCGGAAATTACTTGAGCTAAAATACTCAGTGCAAACATGGCTACTGATACGTACAAAATATCCCCAACAACGTGTCCGACTGAAAGCCACAAAGCAGGAATTGCGCCATAACGAGTAGACGTTGCTAGTACTGCAAATAACCCAGGACCGGGTGAAATGGCGTAAATAAATGTTGCAAAGGTTAAGGACAGAAGTGTTATTAAATCCACGGTTGTATCATCTGCTATAATTTGAAAACATTACTAACACGAATTTTAACCTGATATGAATTTAGATTACCTTGATTTTGAACAGCCCATTGCCGACTTAGAGGAGAAAATCGAAGCGCTTTGTAACATTAAAAACAAGGTGGACATTGTTCAGGAAATGGAAGCGCTTAAAACTAAAAGCAGCGCACTGACTAAAAAAATATTTTCATCTTTGAGCGACTGGCAGATCTCACAATTAGCTCGTCATCCAAAAAGACTTTACACACTCGACTACATTGATAATGTGTTTGATGAATTCACGGAACTGCATGGCGATCGTGCGTATGGTGATGATCATGCTATTATCGGTGGTATTGCCAAACTAGATGGACAGCCACTGATGTTCATTGGTCAGCAAAAAGGCAGATCAACTAAAGATAAACTCAAATACAACTTTGGCATGCCACGTCCAGAAGGCTATCGAAAAGCACTGCGTTTGATGAAAACGGCTGAAAAATTTTCAATGCCAATCATCACTTTTATTGACACACCAGGTGCTTACCCTGGTATCGGTGCTGAAGAGCGCGGACAATCTGAAGCCATTGCCAGAAATTTATTTGAGATGTCAACACTTGCCACGCCTATTATTTCCGTGGTGATTGGCGAAGGTGGGTCAGGCGGTGCACTGGCCATTGGTGTGGCAGATATCATGATGATGTTTGAATACAGTATTTATTCAGTAATCTCGCCAGAAGGTTGTGCCTCTATTTTGTACAAGGATGCCGCTAAAGCCAACGTTGCAGCGGAATCTCTTAAACTCACCAGTCAACACCTTAAGAAAGAAAAATTAATCGATGAAATCATCCCTGAGCCGTTGGGTGGCATTCACCGTAATCCAGATGAGGCGCAAACTTTACTCAGAGATGCGCTTAAAAAACAATTGAATTCAATCGTCAAAACGCCTATTGATCAGCTAGTCCAAGCTCGAGCCGATAAACTCCTAAGCTTTGGAAAATTTAAAGACTAAAGATTCCTACTTCAAGAACAAACAAATTGTTCTTGGTTTAAGTGGTGGCATTGATTCGGTTGTACTTCTGCACTATCTCCACACTCACTACCCAAATAATCTAAGAGCAGTCCATTGCAACCACCATCTGTCTAAGCACTGCTCGGAATGGGGTGAATTTTGCAAAAATTTGTGCCAATCCTTAAATATTCACTATTCAAATATTGATATATTCATCGAAAATAACTCTAATATTGAAGAAAATGCACGTAAAAAACGCTATCACTCATTATCTTGTAATTTAAAAGAAAACGAAGTACTGTGCACAGCACATCATCAAAACGATCAAGCGGAAACTTTATTATTGCAACTGTTCCGTGGCAGTGGAATTGCAGGATTGGCTTCCATGCCTAAAGAAAAAATCTTAGGTAAAGGTACCCATTATCGCCCAATGCTAAATTTGGATAAAGCGCAAATCATTGATTATGCAAAAAAGCATAAATTACGATGGATAGAGGATGACAGTAACAAAAATACTAATTTTAGGCGAAATTTCTTGCGTTTAGAAATCATGCCAAAACTTGAAACGGTCTATAAAAATCTAACAAAAACCCTGTTTAGAAGTGCAAAACACCAATCAGAAGCCTTAAAACTCACTCGTGAACTGGCCGACATTGACATTAAAAAAATAACATTATTAATGAGGGTGGTCGCATCAACACCCTTGAGCTAATCAAGCTCGAAACACACAGAGTTAAGAATATTATTCGACATCATTTAACCACTTTGGCATTTTTGCCACCTTCTGACAAAGTCATGACGCAAATTCTTGATTTATTATCCGCCAAAGTCGATGCAAAACCTTTGGTTAGCTGGGGGCAGTTTGAAGTTCGCCGTTATCAAAACGAATTGTATTTTGTTGACAACCAAGTAGAAGAAAATCGCAGTTATTGCCCATTTCATGCGGAATTTGAAAATTTGCCAAATTTTTCCATTCGTTATCGAACCGAAGGGCAGCGTATTAAATTACCGGGTAAAAAGCACTCGCAATCACTCAAAAAAGTGTTGCAAGACGCCAACATACCGCCGTGGGAGAGAAATTCACTCAAAATGTACTATATTAAAGATGAGTTACGTGCCATGGAGCGATTGGGACGTATGGAGCATGTAGAGTAATTAAAAAAGTATGAGGTTGAACCTCGTACTTTTTTAATTATTGGTAAGGATTAGCGATTTTGATTTTTTCCAAAATTTTTATCTCTAAGCTTTCCATTTTTTTAGCATCAGCCGAATCAACATGGTCATAGCCTAATAAATGCAAAATACCGTGAACAGCCATGTGCATCAAATGATCGTCAAAAATTTTATTCTGCTCTTTGGCTTCCGTTGACACAACTTCGCTACAAATCACCACGTCACCTAAAGTCGCTTCATCAATCTCAATAGGAAAATCACTTTCGAACGATAAAACGTTAGTGGGTTTGTCTTGATGGCGATAAGTCTTATTCAACTCTTGAATCTCGTCTTTATCAACGATACGGATGAGCAATTCACTCTCTCCCTTACCTAGATCATCAATCACCCGTTGCAAAGTATCGACTAGGTTTGCCTCATTAATGGACGAGTCATTAATACTATTTTGAATAACAACCATTGTTTGGATTTTAAGAATAAAATGATTTATTTTATCGAATAAACGTTTAATTTTGTCATCAATCATTGAAGTTGCCATTCCGGTACCACTGCATAAAACTTTTGATTATCAATGCAATGATCAAGTAATGATTGGTGCTCGCGTGAAAGTTCCATTCGCACGAAAAAAAGTCGTTGGCATTGTATTAATGATTAAAGACAAAAGCGATTTCAAACAACTTAAATCGGTTGAAAAAGTACTGGATGATAAACCCATCTTGGATAAGCCCATTCTAGATTTCTTGTTTTGGTCAGCCAAATATTATCATTACCCAATTGGCGAGGTGATTTCGGCTGCTCTACCAAAAAACTTACGCATAGGAAAAGAAGCTGTTATTAAAAAGGCGATTGAATTATCAAATAAAACCAAAAAACCTAATTTTAATATCACTGAAGAACAAGACATTGCCATTAATCAAGTCTTAAAATCGGTCAATGAATATCATGGATTCTTACTTCATGGCATTACCGGCAGTGGAAAAACTGAAGTTTATTTACACATTACCCAAGCAATGCTTGATGAGAATAAGCAAGTACTGGTTTTGGTGCCAGAAATTGGTCTCACCCCACAGATGATTACAAGATTTGAATCACGGCTTAAGACTCGTGTGGTGGCGATTCATTCGCAATTGAATGAAACTCAAAAATTAGATGCCTACCTAATGGCTAAAAATGGTGAGGCTGGGGTTGTGTTAGGCACTCGCAGTGCAATCTTCGCTCCAATGCCAAACTTGGGTCTGATTATTATTGATGAAGAACATGACGGTTCGTTTAAGCAACAATCCAGCTTTCGTTATTCCGCTAGAGACCTTAGCTTTATTCGTGCTAAACAAGCCAACATTCCCCTAGTACTAGGCACAGCAACGCCATCACTAGAAACGCTTAAAAATGTAATTGATAAAAAACTCATTCATATTACATTGACCAAACGCGCCGGTGAAGCCACTCTGCCGGAAGTAAGCTTAATTGACATGCGCCCTAATTTCACCCCTCAAGGGGGTACTGAAAAGAGTAATAGTGCATTGTCAGCAGTTTTAATTGAAAAAATGCACCAACACTTAGCCAAAGGCAAGCAAGTAATGTTGTTTATTAACCGTCGTGGTTACGCCCCTGTGTATTACTGTAAAGAATGCGGTTGGAAAGCACAATGCACTCATTGTGATTCAGGAATGATCTACCATCGACACATTCACCGACTCAAGTGCCATCATTGCGGTGATGAGAAAATGCCAGAACACGTTTGCCCAGATTGCAAACAGCCTAGCCTTGAAGTGCTTGGTTACGGCACAGAAAGACTGGAAGAAACACTGTCGTCATACTTTGCAGATACGCCTATTATTCGCATTGATCGTGACACCACACGACGCAAAAAAGCATTTACTGAGCATCTAAAACAAATCAACTCTGGCGAACCTTGTATTATCGTGGGTACGCAAATGCTTGCCAAAGGGCATGATTTTTCTAATCTATCCATGGTTGGGGTTTTGGATACGGATGCAGGCTTGCTCTCGCTTGATTTTCGTGCAACGGAACACTTGGCTCAACTACTGATTCAAGTCTCCGGTCGAGCCGGTAGAAGTACAGAGCGGGGCGAAGTAGTGATTCAAACTCGCTACCCTGATCACCCAATTTTTAGTTACGTATTGTCAGCACGCTACGTACAATTTGCCAATGAATTATTAAAACAGCGTCGCAGTGCAATGATGCCCCCGTTTTCTCACCAAGCACTTTTATGTGCAAACGCCAAAAACAAGCAAAACGCTGAAGACTTCTTGCGCGAAGCAAACATTCTATTCAAAAATATACAAATTGACTCGGTAGAAACGTGGGGACCAGTGGCGAATGTTATTGAAAAAAAATCTGATTACTACTATTTCAGTTTGTATTTACAATCCAGTAACAGAATAGCATTACATCAAATGCTAGCAACTTTCCATCAACACATCGATACACTGAAATTAAAAAATAAAGTCAGGTGGTATTTAGACGTTGACCCTATCGATTAGTTAATCTAATACCCTTTCTAAATAAAGATAAACCGCGTAAGCATTTTTACGATTGGCCGCATCAAAAGCCGGTTGATTCTCGAACTCTGACCAGTCGATGGTATCGTAAGTTTCTTCAAACTGATCCATTTCTTCGACGGCTTTTCCAAGTTTGTCTAACAAGAAATTCAAATAACGATAAGTCAAATCCATGGTTTGTTTAGGTTGATTAGAAGCACTACCATGGCCCGGTACAAAATATTCGACTTGCATATTGCGTACACGGTCTAGTGTTTTGGCCCATTTAATAATATCAGCATCGCCCACAAATGGAATGCGTCCTTCAAAAATAATATCACCACTATAAAGTGTTTGATCAGTCGCACTCAGTAGCGACATATCGCCATCAGAGTGTACTTTGCCAAAATAACTAATTAGAAACCTGTGTTCACCCAGGCTAAATTCGGTGTCTTTATCAATAATTCGATCGGGTTCAACCAAATGGGTTTCATCGTTAACCCAAGGGAACAATGCATTACGCCTTGAGTCCAATAAAGTTTCTGCAGTTTCAGAATCCAGATAATCCCAAGTGCCTTTGGGTGCCCAAATTTGTGCGCCTTCATTTTTAAATACCTGCAATCCATAAATATGATCGGCATGATAATGACTCACAATCACAAGCTTAATTGGCTGATCGGTTACTTTTCGGATTTCACCAAGCATGGCATTCGCCAATGAAGGTGTGCCGAGCGCATCAAACACCACCACGCCTTCAGTCGTTACCACAAAACCAGCATTCGAAATAAAGCCCTCAAACTCAGTGGCTGCGCCCGACATACCGGGCACATAATAAGCATCACCAATTAATTTTTGCGCCTTGACCTCGACACTAACGGCTTCGTATTCTTCTGCTTGGACTGAGAAGACCAGCAGTGTTAGTAATAAAGTTAATATTTTCATATCTCCCCCACAACGGTTTTAATTGCCTTGGTAAGCGTCACTAACTCGTCATCTGCAATGATGAAAGGTGGCATAGTGTAGAGTAATTTTCCATACGGCCTTAGCCAGACACCCAACTCAATCAAGCGCTTCTGAATCCATTCTACTCCAATCTCCTCTTGCATTTCAATAATAGCAATTGCACCTAATATTCGTACATCGGCTACTTTGTTGTTTTGTTTGAGTGGTGCCAACTCAGTATGGAAGTGTTGTTCAATACGCGCAACATCGTCTTGCCAATCTGAATTAAGCAGTAGTTCGATGCTGGCATTTGCCACACTGCACGCCAGCGGATTGGCCATAAAAGTTGGGCCGTGCATCAACGTGCCCACAGTAGTAGTAATTTCATCCGTTGTGAGAGTGGCAGAAAGCGTCATGTAGCCGCCAGTAAGTGCTTTACCCAAGCATAAAATATCAGGCTCAACGTCCACGTATTCGAGTGCAAAGAGCTCACCTGTACGTCCAAAACCAGTGGCAATTTCATCCAGAATAAATAGCACCTTGTAGGTTTCACACAAAGATTTGGCCTTGGTGAGGTATTGTGGATTATAAAATCGCATGCCACCTGCCCCTTGCACTACGGGCTCTAGAATCATCGCTGCAATTGAATCAGAATTCTGTTTGAGGGTTGACTCTAGATCATCTAAGGCTTCATCCATTGGCGCCATTGATGGGCTTTTGACAAAAAAATGTTGTGGCAATACGCCTGAAAATAAATGATGCATACCATTATCGGGATCACACACGCTCATGGCGCCAAACGTATCACCATGGTAACCACCACGAATGGTAATAAATTTATGCTTAGTCGATTGATCCTTGTTCGCCCAGTACTGCAGTGCCATTTTCAATGCCACCTCTACCGACACCGACCCTGAATCGGTAAAAAATACTTTGGTCAAATTCTCTGGTGTAATCTCTATTAAAGTTTTGGCCAAATCAATCGCGGGCTTATGGGTGAGACCACCAAACATGACGTGTGACATTTTTCCCAATTGAGTTTGAATTGCTTTATTAAGTACTGGGTGGTTGTAGCCATGAATAGTGCTCCACCACGAGCTCATGCCATCAATCACTCGCTTACCACTTTCTAGGTTTAAATAAACACCATCCGCGGATTCAACTAAATGAGTAGGGATGTCATTGGGGACTTTGGCGTACGGATGCCAAATATGTTGATGATCGAATGTATCCATACAAATACATTTTACTGATGCTACTGCTTATAAGTAATCTTTCAACTCAGCCATTGAATCAATCACTAAGTCAGGATTAGCATCGCGAATGTCATCACCATGATTGTAACCATACGACATGCAAATGATCTCAAAACCAGCGGCACGTGAAGCCTTAACATCACTGATTGAATCACCCAACATTAACGATTCTTTTGGTGCGACACTAAAGTGTTTTGCGGCGTGAAGTAGAGGCATTGGATCTGGTTTTTTCTTCTCCAGTGTGTCTCCTGATATGACAATTTCAAACTCATTAAAAATACCCAAATCTTTAAGCAGTGGATGAGTAAACTGCTCGGCCTTATTAGTCACACAGCCCAGTGTATAACCTTGCGCTTTAAGATATTCTAGTCCTTCCAAAACGCCGTCATACAAACACGAACGGCCCGAAGTGTTCTGGGCGTATAAATCTAAAAATATAGGATAAGCTTTATCAAAATCAGCTTTATCTACTGTGCTCTCAAGCTCTCCCGTTAATGAGCGCTCTACTAACTTTGGTACACCGTTACCCACCCAATGACGAACTTTCGCTTCGCCCCACTTCTCTCTGCCCATTGTCACCATGAGCTCATCAACACAATAAGCTAAATCTGGCACACTATCAACCAGTGTTCCATCAACATCAATCATGACTAGTTTTGGGTTAAATTTTTTCATTGTTATCCTTGTATTGTTTGACGGCAGTATTTTGGTAGAATACATCATATATTATTCTTAAGATATTGTAATGCAAAAATCTTCCACCATTGGTTTTATTGGCGCCGGAAACATGGCTTATGCACTTATTTCTGGCCTAGTTAATAACGGTTTTTCTACAAAAAATATTAAAGTCAGTGATACTAATAAAGAACTATTATCCCTGCGAAAAAAAGAATTTAACCTTGAGGTTTTTACGGATAACGCCGCACTTGCCGCCAAGTGTGATGTTGTTGTTTTGGCAGTTAAACCTCAGGTTTTGTCCTTAGTGTGTAAAGACTTAAAAGAAAGTTTAAATTCCAATTCATTAATTGTTTCAATTGTAGCCGGCATTAAATCTTACGATATTGGCCGTTGGTTAGGAGAGAACAAAGCAATCGTACGCACCATGCCAAACACACCTGCATTACTAGGCCAAGGGATTACAGGCTTGTTTGCCAACGACAACACGAGTAACGAACAAAAATCTCTGGCAGAAAGCGTACTTAAATCCGTGGGCAGTTGCTTATGGGTAAATGATGAGGACATGCTAGACGCAGTTACTGCACTATCGGGCAGTGGTCCTGCTTATTTATTTTTAATGATGGAATCCATGGCGCAATCGGGCGTTGCATTGGGTCTTGATGAAGACACAGCAACAAAACTTAGTATTCAAACCGCACTGGGTGCTAGCATGATGGCTGATCAGTCCGCTGATTCGCTACACGAACTTAGAGCCAAAGTAACTTCACCTAACGGCACTACGCAAGTAGCAATTGAATCGCTTCAAGATCAAGGTTTTGAAATAATGGTTGCTCATGCTATGCGTGCTGCTTTTGATAGAGCTAAAGAAATAGGCTCTGAATTGGGCAATGATGAATGAAACGCTGGCCATTACTCTTAAGCCTTCCAAATACTATTTAATCCTATCTTTATTAGTTTATTTATTGGGTTTATTTACCGTTTGGCACTACTCTTATAATTTTTATTTAAGCGCTTTATTAAGTATCGCTCTACTTGTCTTGGCGTATCGTTTTTTCCCTAAATCTATTTTTTTAACAAAAGACGAATCCACAAATAAGATAACTTTGAATAATGAACGACTTACCGTAGAAAAAAACAATAAAGAAATAAAACAATACTCTTTGTTTTATCCCGCGTATCAATCTAGCTTGCTAGTGATAATTACGGCTGGTAAAAAATCCATTGTGGTCTTTAAAGACTCAGTAGAGCACAATTCACTCTCTCAATTAAACAAATTTCTTAATGCTAACACCTGAAGACACACTCAAACTTAATGTGCTGATTTCAACTTCGGTGGCTATTCGTATTGATATTTACAAGTTGGTTGTGGTCGGTCTCACCGAAGATAAAAAAGAGCAGATCATTGCACTTCACCCAAGTGGCGACAGCAATAAATACATTCAAGCTGTGCAAAAATTATTGGTCGGTAAAATGTTGGGCAACATGGGTGGTTACCCTTCCTATCTCAAACGCTGGTCAAGAATGGGGCAAGTCAGTTCTTCCAATCTAGTGTCACTATTAAAAATAGGTAATATAGAAGCCGTGGTGGCCGTTGCCAATTCTCAAAATTTAAATGATGAAGTGATAGACTTGGTGTGGTGGTGCGCAACCAACACGGACCAACAAGCAGAAATTGGACGGTTTCTACTAACTCGAGATTTTGTGGTTAAACACCCAGTTGGCAAACAAATTGCTAATTATTTACTGGAATTCTTGCCTTTTACTGACGACACAACACAACTGATAGACACCACCAATCTAATTTTACAAGGGGATTTAATCAGTAACGAAGCAAAAGAAAGGCTGTGGAAACAAGGGCAAAGAAAGACTGCATTCTTAGTGGGCTTTATTGAGCGCATAAAAAACAACCTGCCTAATAATGACGGCACTGTGGCACTTGATCTCGATATTAAAGAATTAGACTGCGTAAGTAGCGAACAAGGGCAAATACTGCTTAAAACCATTGCCCATATTCTCAAAAAAATTAACCAAGAATACGTCCTGTATCGCACGTTGGACGTATTGGGTGAATGCCTATCACACCCGATGATTAAGCCCTACTCTCACATTGATGAATTGCAAAAACAATCTCAAAATGTGTCAGAAAAATTAGGCCGTGCTGATGACGAGCAAATTAAAGCTAGACTATTGCTTGCTGGCGTTAGCGAGAAATTAGTGGTTAGTACAATTTCTGCACACAACCTTGCGGGTTCTGCCATTCGTAAAAAATTAGTGCACGTTTTAAAACCAATTCAAGATGCTTTAAAACTTCTAATTGCCCCACAATAATTGCATATTGGCAATCGCAACTAAAGACGCTGTTTCGGTTCTTAGTACGCGCGAACCCAACAACAACGACTGATATCCTACTTGAGTCGCTTGGGTGATTTCTACCTCACTCAAACCACCCTCTGGGCCTATTAGAATTGTTGCCTCACTCAAAGGGTCGGCTTGCAATAGCGTCTGTTTTGAGCGGTGATGCAGAATAAAACCATTGTTAGTTTGCTGATTTAGAAGTTCATTCAACGTTATTGGTATTTCAACACTTGGAACGACCGATCTCCCAGACTGTTCGCACGCGCCAATGACAATTCTTTGCCAGTGCAATTGACGCCTAGTTAGCTTTTCGCCCTTGAGCTTAACTACACAACGTTCACTCATGATGGGTACAATTTTATTCACACCAAGCTCAATGGCTTTTTGAATTAAAAAATCCATCTTTTCACCTTTAGCAATGCCCTGCGCTAGAGTTAAATTGAGTTTTGACTCGGATAAATTTTTCTCTTTAGAGTGTATCAGTACTTCACATATTTTTTTGCTACTCAACACTTCAGCAATGTAATTAAAGCCATCACCATTAAACAAGGTTATGCTTTTTCCTTGAGAAAAGCGCAATACTTTAATTAGGTGATGCGAACCATACTCATCCAAGGTTAATTCATTCTCAATTTTCAAAGAGGTATTTTGGTACAAACGAACGTGTTTCATGGTATCTTAATCAGGCACTGTGTGACTTGAAATAATGATACATCAAAAAAGAAGAAAAAAATTACTAAGCCAGCTCGATGAGGGTGCCTTGGTTATCATCAGCACCAACCCAGAACAACTGCGTAATGGCGATGTACATTATCCTTTTCGCCCACACAGTGATTTTTGGTATTTGACTGGTTTTACCGAGCCACAAGCGGTCTCGGTTTTTTCAAAAGACACCTACACTATTTTCTTAAGAGACAAAGATCCAGCGCGTGAAATTTGGGACGGTAAACGCCTGGGGGTATCGGATGCACCACAAGTATTAAAGGCAGATGAAGCTTATTCTATTGATGAGTTAAAAACACAATTACCAAAATTAATCGCCAATGCTACTGACTTATATTATGATTTTAAGCCTTGTACTTTGGACGATGAAATCATCACACACCTGGCCAAAACCCAATACCAATCACTCGCTACTTACGTACATGAAATGCGTTTAATCAAGGATGATGGAGAAATCGAGCTCATGCAAAAAGCAGCCAATATTTCTGCCAATGCACATCAATTAGCCATGCAGAAAACACACATAGGTTTGTTTGAATTTGAAGTGGCGAGTGTCTTTGATGCCGAGTTTAGAAAAAATAATGCAGAGCATGCTTACACACCGATTGTCGCTGGTGGTGAAAATGCCTGTGTTTTGCACTACATTGAAAATAATAAGCCTTTAAAAAAAGGTGAGTTGCTACTCATTGATGCGGGTTGCGAAATGCAAGGTTACGCATCGGACATTACTCGTACTTTCCCTATCAGCGGTCAATTCTCTGATGCGCAAAAACAAATTTACCAACTCGTACTAGACGCTCAACTGCGTGCCATCAAAAGCATCAAACCAGGCGAGGTCGTTTCCAAACCCCATCAAATTGCCAGTGACGTCATTAGAAAAGGGCTGATCAAGCTAGGATTACTAAAAGAAGGCAAAGAATTATCAGAATTTTACATGCACGGTACTGGGCACTGGTTAGGCCTTGATGTGCACGACGTTGGAGAGTACAAACAAGCCGGCAGTCATCGAGAATTTAAAATCGGCATGGTAACTACCGTTGAACCGGGCATTTACATTCGTAAGAGTGATAAAATTAACCCCGTTTACTGGAATATTGGCATCAGAATTGAAGACGATGTTTTAGTCACCAAAACTGGAAACAGAGTATTAACCCAAGCATTGGTCAAAGAAATTGACGATATAGAATTATTAATGAGAGAGAAATGAACATACAACAAGCAATTAAAGCAGTAATCAACAAACAAGATTTGAGTGAAAATGAAATGCACGCCGTGATGAGCGACATCATGACCGGTAAAACAACCGATGCACAAATTGGTGGTTTTTTAGTAGGTCTGTCCATGAAAGGCGAAAGCGTTGAAGAAATTACAGCAGCCGCTAAAGTCATGCGCTCTTTGGCAACCGGAGTACAGATTCACCACCCCAAACACTTAGTAGATACTTGTGGAACAGGTGGCGATGGATTAGGCTTGTTTAATATCTCAACGGCTTGTACGTTTGTCGTAGCAGCAGCGGGTGGTCAAGTTGCCAAACACGGTAATCGCTCCATCTCTTCAAAATCAGGCAGTGCTGATGTCTTAGAAGCGGCGGGTGTCAACCTCAGCATGAGCCCTGAAAAAATTGGAAAATGTGTAGAAAAAATTGGCATCGGTTTTATGTTTGCTCCAGCCCATCATAGCGCAATGAAGCACGCCATTGGTCCACGCAAAGAACTGGCCGTTAGAACCATTTTTAATGTTTTGGGTCCGCTCACCAATCCTGCAAAGGCGCCCAATCAAATCTTGGGCGTTTACAGTCAATCGTTGGTCGAACCGATTGCCAATGTGCTTAAAGGTTTAGGCTCTAAACACGTCATGGTAGTGCACTCTAAGGATGGGCTGGATGAAATATCCATTGCGGACGACACTTTCGTGGCCGAACTAAAAGACAACCAAGTCAGCACTTACACTATCAATCCTGCCGAACTAGGTCTGCCTCTAGGTGATCTAAACGATATTAAGGCTGACGATGCTGAGGATTCATTACTACTCATTCAACAGGCATTAGACGGCAAAGAAGGTGCCGCTAAAAACATTATCGCCCTTAACTCTGGCGCAGCCATTTATGTTGCTGGGCTTGCTGACTCACTGCAATCTGGCGTTGATAAGGCCCTCAAAATTTTAAACAATGGCACGGCTCACCAAAAATTGGATGACTTTGTTAAGGAAAGCACGGGTTGTTAATTAAACTATTTTTTAAAAAACTATGAATAAAGACACCAACTTAATTTGGATTGACCTTGAAATGACGGGTCTCGTGCCTGAAAAAGACGTCATCATTGAGATTGCAACCGTTGTAACTGATAAGGACCTCAATGTTCTGGCCGAAGGCCCGTCACTTGCCATTCATCAAAGCAGTGAATTATTGGCAGGCATGGACAAATGGAACACCGAACACCACACCAACTCTGGCCTAGTCAAACGCATTAAAGAAAGTGATATCTCAACAAAACAGGCGGAAATTCAAACGATTGAATTTTTGGAAAAATACGTTAATACTGGAGCCTCTCCAATGTGTGGCAACACCATCTGTCAAGACAGGCGTTTTTTATACAACTACATGCCAACACTGGAAAAATTCTTCCACTATCGACACATTGACGTAACCACATTGAAAGAATTGATTGATCGCTGGAAGCCAGAAGCCGGGGCGCAACTTACTAAAAAATCAGCGCACCTTGCATTAAGTGATGTTTACGATTCGATTAACGAACTCAAGCACTACCGAAAAACGTTCATTAATGCCTAATATTTGGCTATCGCCTGCAAAAATTAACCTATTTTTGCACATCAATTCCAAACGAAAAGACGGTTATCACAACCTACAAAGCATTTTCCAATTACTGGATTATTGCGACGAATTAAGTTTTGATATTAGACAAGATAGTGTCATTACACGAACAAGTGGCAATGAAAGCATACCCCAAGATCAAGACCTAATTATCAGAGCAGCCAAAGCGCTACAACAAGCAACCGGTACAAAGCTTGGTGCTGATATTTCTGTGGTTAAACGCATTCCTGCCGGTGGTGGGTTGGGCGGTGGCAGTTCTAATGCCGCCACCACATTGATTGCACTTAACCAATTATGGGATGCTAATTTTTCAAAGCAACAATTATCAACAATCGGCTTAAAATTGGGTGCTGATGTGCCTATTTTTATTGCCGGACATAGTGCTTGGGCCGAAGGTGTAGGGGAAATACTCACACCCATGAACCTACCAAAACACTATTTTTTGGTCGTTTCAATCAACAAACATATCTCGACCAAAGAAATATTCTCTCACAAAGCATTGACAATGACCTCACAGATAGGGAAAATGTCCGACTTCTCAGAGTTAATCAATCCACACAATGATTGTCTTGAGGCGGCCATAGATTTAGAAGGCGAAGTTTTAAATGCATTAGCGCATTTAAAATCATCTGAAAATTATCTATACCAGCCAAGAATGACTGGCACAGGAAGCTGTGTTTTTGTGGAATTTAAACATGAGAAAGATGCTTTGGTAGCACTCGACAATCTACCAAAACAATGGTCTGGCTTTGTAGCGCAAGCGCTCAACACCTCTCCAGCTTTAACCTAACGGTTAAACACTTTAATGGGCTGTCGCCAAGCGGTAAGGCAACGGGTTTTGATCCCGTCATGCGCAGGTTCAAATCCTGCCAGCCCAGCCATTTTCTGCTTCGTATTTTTCCCTTTGTACTGCGTTGGACTTAGAACGGACTTTGCTCGCTCTAAAAATAAAAAATTTGGAAATTTTAACAATGGCTAAATAAAGATACAAAAAGTATTTAACAAATCTATTTTGCTATCGTAGTATAATTCAAGCACTTTAATGGTCATTACTAATATCTATGTCACTCGACAAAATTAAAATTTTTAGCGGTAACGCTAACCCACAGCTTTCTGGCGAAATTATTTCTCAACTCAACATTACTCAAGGCAAGGCCTTGGTTGGGCAGTTTAGTGATGGTGAATCTCAAGTTGAGATTTTGGAAAATGTACGTGGTTGTGATGTGTTTATCATTCAACCAACTTGCGGGCCATCACCTGCCGAGACGTTAATGGAACTCTTAGTCATGGTTGATGCATTAAAACGCTCATCAGCGGCTCGTATTACGGCTGTGGTGCCTTATTTTGGTTATTCAAGACAAGACCGTCGTTCACGCCTTACTCGTGTGCCAATCACAGCAAAGCTTGCCGCTAAAATGGTGGAATCAGCAGGTGTTGATCGAATCCTCACGGTGGATTTACACGCCGATCAAATTCAAGGATTTTTCAATATTCCGATTGATAATATTTACGCTCAACCAGTATTGGTAGCAGACATACTATCTAAAAATTATAAAGACGTTATTGTTGTATCCCCTGATGTGGGTGGTGTGATACGTGCGCGTGCTGCCGCCAAACGAATCAATGACGCCGATCTTGCGATTATTGATAAACGCCGACCTGCGCCCAACATGGTTAAAATCATGAATGTGATTGGTGATGTGGATGGTCGTACTTGTATTATTATTGATGACATGGTTGACACCGCTGGCACACTTTGCCAAGCTGCTGCCATCTTAAAAGAAAAAGGCGCTAAAAAAGTGGTTGCGTATGCAACCCATGCTGTACTTTCTGGCAATGCCATTGATAACATTACCAATTCTGAACTGGATGAATTAGTAACCACTAACACCATACCACTTGGTGATGGTGCACCTCAATGCTCAAAAATTAGACAGCTGTCCATTGCACCAACGTTAGCAGAGGTGATTAAACGCATCAGTGAAGAGGAGTCCATTAGCACTATTTTTACAGACAGTAAATAGCTAATAAACTACTCAAGGCTATGATTTTTAGATAAAAAAATATGTATAATCCTTTCTTTGGCTCATCAAACTGCATCGCATGAAAACTACCACTAAAGCACACAAGCAAGCACTACAAAAACTCATCATGATTGGTAAAGAGCAAGGTTACTTAACCTATGCTGAAATCAATGACATCTTGCCAGAAGATTTACTGACGCAAGAACAAGTAGAACCTATTGTTACCATCCTAGAAGAATTGGACATCGCCGTTTCTGACACCGTACCAGATGCAGATACTTTGGTTGTTGAATCGGGTGCTAAGGCACAATCAACTTCTGCTGAAGCAGCAATCGCCGCACTGGCAGCATTGGATTCAGAATTTGGCAGAACCACCGATCCAGTCAGAATGTACATGCGTGAAATGGGTGTGGTTGATCTTCTAGAACAATCGGATGAAGTTCGAATCGCTAAAGAAATTGAAGCCGGTGTGTTTGAAATTATGCAGGCCATTACACTCTATCCTGCGATTACCGATTTCTTTTTTAAAGCACACACTCGCCTTGAAGAGGGTAAATGTAAGATGACTGATGTGATTATTGGTTATCAAGGTGATGCCGAAGACTTTGCAAAGAAAAAAGCCGCTTTTGATGCAGGTGAGTTTGACGACGATGAAGAATATGAAGAAATGGAAGAGATGGAATACACAGGCCCAGATGAAGCCCAAGTGTATGGACGCTTTGAGACCGTACTAAAATGCTCTGGAGCCTACCAAAAAACCAACGAAAAGCACGGCTTCCGCAATAAAAAAACAATCTCTGCACGCCAACAATTATCCAAGGGATTGTCCGATCTTCGACTAGCACCAAAATTAGTCAGCACAATGATGGAAGTAATTTGCGACCGTGTTGCAATGATGAAGAAACAAGAAAAGGCCATTCAAAAGGCTTGTCTTTATGCGGGCATGGAAAGAGAGCAATTCTTTAAATTATTCACTGATAATGAAACCAACTTTGACTGGCTTAAAGGTGCTAAATTAGACAAGAAAGTTGCTGAAAAATTAAAAATTAGCAAAGATGAAATTTATTATGCACAAAAGAATCTTCTTGGTTACGAAGATGAAATGCAGCTCACCGTACCTGAACTGAAGGTGCTTAATAAGCTTTATCGCCGTGGCGATCGTCGCGCTAAGATAGCCAAATCTCAAATGATTGAGGCAAACTTACGTTTGGTAATCTCAATTGCTAAAAAATACGCAAATCGTGGTTTGCAGTTCTTAGACCTGATTCAGGAAGGCAATGTTGGTCTGATGAAAGCGGTTGATAAATTTGAATATCGTCGTGGTTATAAATTTTCCACTTATGCAACTTGGTGGATTCGCCAAGCTATTACACGCTCTATTGCTGATCAAGCACGTACCATTCGTATTCCAGTGCATATGATTGAAACCATTAATAAACTCAATCGTGTTCGCCGTCAACTGTTACAAAAATTTGGCCGTGAAGCCACGCCTGAAGAGTTAGCAGTAGAGATGGAATTACCAGAATACAAAATTATTAAAATTTTAAAAATTGCTAAAGAGCCTTTATCAATGGAAACACCGGTAGGTGACGATGAAGATTCAAACATTGGTGACTTTATTGAAGACACTAACTTGTCTTCTCCGGTAGAAATTACAACCAGAGAAAGCTTAAAAGAAACAACAGGCGAGCTACTGTCTAACCTTTCACCTCGTGAAGCAAAAGTACTAAAAATGCGTTTTGGTATCGATATGAACACCGATCACACACTCGAAGAAGTGGGTCGTCAATTTGATGTAACTCGTGAGCGTATTCGTCAAATCGAAGCAAAAGCATTGCGCAAATTAAGACACCCGTCTCGTGCGCACAAATTGCAAAGCTTCCTAGAGTAAAACCTTTACGGGCCTATAGCTCAGTTGGTTAGAGCAATCGACTCATAATCGATTGGTCCTTGGTTCAAGTCCAAGTAGGCCCACCACTTTCAATAGTATTATGTATACCAAGTGGTATGATAATACCAATGTTTGATTCACTCACATCTCCACTAATTAAACTCACTACCGAGGTTGGGGAACGTATTATGTCGTTTTACAAAAGCGACATGAGTGTTGAAATTAAATCCAACCAAACACCATTAACAATTGCTGATCAAACCGCACACACACTAATTGTAGAAGGTTTAAAACAACTCACACCTGGCGTACCAATTCTATCGGAAGAGTCCGATGCTATCCCGTTCGATGAACGCTCAAAATGGCAAGAATATTGGTTAATAGACCCATTGGATGGTACTCGTGATTTTCTAGAGCACACGGGCGAATTTTGTATTTGTATTGCCTACATTAAACAACACACACCAGTATTCGGCATGATTTATGCACCACTCGACAAAATACACTACTACGCCTCAAAAGATGATGTTACTTTTCGATTGCAAAATGGCGTGGAAAAAATACTAAAAACCACAACAACGAATGACCCACTTAGAGTGTTAGTTGGGCATCATTCTTCTCACAACGAACGCCTAAAAGAGCATTTAAAAGGGCAAAAAAATTATGAATTAAGTCAGATGGGCAGTGCTTTAAAATTTTGCAGAATCGCACAAGGAGATTACGACTACTACCCAAGATTTGGGCCTTGCTCAGAGTGGGATACCGCCGCTGGTGTTTGCATCCTAGAAGGTGCCGGTGGGCAAGTGTTAGGCGAAGATGGAAAACCACTACGTTACAACACTAAAGACGATTTAATCAGTCCAATATTTTTTGCTTCTGGCTCTATTGACTAATTCTTAGAGAAAAGTCAACCGCACGAATGTGCTTAGTAATAGCTCCAATCGAAATGTAATTAACACCCGTTTGTGCAACTTCAACAATGTTGTTCTCATCAATATTACCACTGGCTTCTAATGGTGTTTTGTTTTTTGCTGATTTAACGGCCATCTTAAGCATATCAATTGAAAAATTATCACATAAAATTCTCTTGATTCCATCAAGTAATAGCGCTTGATTTAACTGGTCTAAATCTTCCACTTCAACAATCATTGGTAATTTTGGATAATACGTCTTTGCTGATTTAACCGCTAAATCGATAGACCCCATTGCCAAAATATGATTCTCTTTAATCATGATACAATCGTAAAGCCCCAATCGATGATTAACTCCGCCACCACATTTAACCGCAAATTTTTGTGCCAAACGCAAACCAGGAATAGTCTTTCTAGTGTCTAATAATTGTGCCTGAGTGTGGGCAATTTTATCCACCATCTGGCGAGTTTGTGTTGCCGTGGCGCTCAGTGTTTGCAAAAAATTAAGCGCCACCCTCTCAGCCGTAACGATAGAACGTGCCGATCCTTTTAAGGAGCACAACACTTGATTTTCAGCTACGCTATCGCCATCATGAATTTTCCAAACAACATCAAGCGAATCATCAATTGATAAAAAAGCACTCTCAGCATACTCAATGCCACAAACAACTGCCTGTTCTTTGGAAATTATATTGGCATTCACAATTTTATCGTTCAACAGACTAGCGGATACATCACCAGTGCCTATGTCTTCAACCAGAGCCAGATTGACAATTTTAGAAATTTGGCTATTCATTGATGAATTCAATAATTGCACGTGCAGATTCATCGGCAGCATTGTGCTTTAACTGCGTATGAATGGCATTAAATTCTTTAATTAAAGTTCGATTATCGCTCGAGATAATTCTCATGGCATGTCGTGCAATGTTTTCACCATTAGCGTACTCTTGTATCAGTTCTGGAACCAATGATTTGTCTGCAATCACATTAGGCAGCGACACGTACTTACTTTTAACCAAGCGAGAAGCAATGAAATAACTAAAACCTGATAATTTATAAATAACCACCATTGGCACGCCGACGAGTGCCACCTCTAATGTGGCTGTTCCCGATGCCACCAAAACCAAATCTGCTTGTGCCATGCGCTGATGTGCATCACCCATGGAAATACCAATAGTCATACCTTGTACTTGCTGTTGAGACCATCCAAGCAAAGTATCGTTGGCCAAGGCCAAATGGAAGGTTAGCTCGCTGTCTTTATCAGCCATCACCCGTATGGCTGATAACATTTCTGGCAATAAGAGTTTGACTTCACCCTCACGTGATCCAGGCATTAGCAAAATATTTTTACCTACTACGTGATTTTTTCTAGGGGTTAAACTTTCTGCTAATGGATGCCCTACAAACAAAGATCTTTGATTATTATTTTGATAGAAGTCAACTTCAAATGGAAAAACACAAAGCACTAAATCAGTTGATTGTTTAATCTTTTTAATTCGATTCTGACGCCATGCCCAAACCGAAGGGGAAATAAAATGCACGGTTTTAACGCCTTTATTTTTGAGTTTTTTCTCAATGACAAAATTAAAATCTGGGGCATCTATACCAATAAATACATCGGGTTTATTGTCTGAAAAATATTGAATAATGGTTTTTCGAAGTCGAATAAGTGAAGGCAATTTCTTCACAACTTCGCTAAACCCCATTACATTAACTAACTTTTGATCCCACAATTGCTTACAACCACTGGCGACCATTTTTTCGCCTGATAAGCCTTCAATATCAATTACTGGGTTTTGTTTTTTCAGTGATTCAACTAACTTAGAGCCAAGCAAATCACCTGAAGTTTCTGCTGCGCTAATGGCGATTTTCATATAAAGTGCCGCTTTACTTGCGTGGTAGAATTATCTGTGGTTCTTCGTCGAATGCACGATAAATCACCATCACATTGCCAATAACCTGAACCAAATGTGAGTGAGACACTTCTACAATCTTATTAATCATATTTTGTTTCTCGTCTCTATCTTCGGTTCGAATTTTAATTTTTAGCAACTCGTGTTTACTCATGCTTGATTCTAATTCGGCTAATACTGATTCGCTTAAACCATGTTGTCCCACCATTACTACTGGCTTAAGTGCATGACCCTTTGCTCTTAAAAATTTCTTTTGATTGTTGGTTAATTTAGTCATTCATTAAATGTTCTTTGTTAAATAAATCTTGAATGGTCTCTCGTTCGCGCACCAAACTATGTTGATCACCTGAGACTATCACCTCGGCCACTCGAGGACGAGAGTTATAATTTGAACTCATGGTAAAACCATAAGCGCCTGCAGACATAATAGCCAAATAATCACCTTCGGAAAGCGATAATTTTCTATTTTTTGCTAAAAAATCTCCAGTCTCGCAGATGGGTCCAACCAAATCCCAGTTGGCTTGAGTACCATTGCTATTCTCATTCACAGGCAAAACCTGATGATAAGCACTGTAAAACGCTGGGCGCAACAAATCGTTCATCGCGCCATCAATAATAGCAAATGAGTGCTCAGAATTTTGTTTTAAAAATTCCACTTGAGTAACAAAAATACCTGCATTGCCTACAATTGCCCTGCCCGGTTCTAATATAATTTCTAAATCGCCCACTTTCTCTAATACAGAAACAATGTAAGCGTTAACATCAATGGTTTGTTCATTATCGTATTTAATACCAATACCACCGCCCAAATCAAGGTGTGCTATTTCAATGCCTTTTGTTTTAAGTTCTTCAATTAGCTCCAATACTTTACCGAGCGCATCTAAAAAAGGAGACACATCGGTAATTTGAGAACCAATATGGCAATCTAAACCTTGAACGTCTAAATACTTAGAATTATTTGCTTTTTCATACAGACTAATTGCATCATTAATATCAACACCGAATTTATTTTCTTTTAAACCTGTAGAGATATAAGGGTGTGTTTTTGCATCCACATCGGGATTAACACGAATAGAAATAGGTGCTTGAGCGTTAAGTCTATTTGCTATGCTCTCAATACGATCAAGTTCACTGCTCGATTCAACATTAAAACAGCGAATGCCGACTTCAAGCGCATATTCGATTTCATCAGTGGCTTTTGCTACACCTGAAAATACGCAACGATTTGCTTGCCCGCCTGCTGCCAATACTCGCTCTAGTTCGCCTCGTGATACAACGTCAAATCCAGAGCCGATTTTTGCCAATACATTAAGCACGGCTAGATTAGAATTAGCTTTTACTGCAAAGCAAACTAAGTGCGGATGATTAGAAAAAGCATCGTTAAACGTATGCCAATTTTTTTCGATTTCAGCTCTTGAATACACATAAAGTGGTGAGCCGTAAGTCGCCATCAAATCTGTTATCGCAACAGATTCAGCGTTTAAGGTTTGATTTTTGTAAGAAAAATTCAATGATTATTTAGAACTATGCGGCATGACATCAAACTCTGGTGCAGCAGCAACTTGGACCGTCTGTTCATCAATTGGTGCTGGAGACAAAGTAACCTGATCATTTTTAACGCTTTCTAATTCGCCCATTTTTCCACAAGCTGAAATACCAATTACAACAAATGCCAGTGCTAATAATCTAACTATTTTTTTCATATTTAGTGCTCTTTATTTTATAAAATCAATTGCAATTTTACAGCAATTCTTTAAGTTTAAGCATAAACGCAGAGCGCTCTATATTAAAGGCGCCCAAGCTTTTTAAATGTGGGTTTTCAACCTGGCAATCAATCAGCTGATAATCCGTATTTTGCAATAAGTAAACAAACGCCACTTTTGACGCGTTACTTTTGCAAGAAAACATTGATTCTCCAAAAAACACCTTGCCCATTGCCACACCATATAGCCCGCCAATCAGCTGGTCATCTTCATAAACTTCGATTGAACGCGCATAACCTTGATGGTGCATCTGGGTATAGGCACGCACCATGTCATCATCAATCCAAGTACTATCTTGATCCTTGCGTTTAATGGCTCTACATTGTTGTATTACTTGTTCAAAATTGGTGTCAGTGCGTATTTCAAACCGGCCGCTTTGCAGTACTTTATCTAGGCTTTTTGAGATGTGAAGCTTGTCTTTGGTGATCACCATTCTAGGGTTTGGACTATACCAAAGCACCGGATTACCCTCGCTATACCAAGGGAAAATACCTTTTTTATAAGCCTCTAATAGACGCTCGGTAGATAACTCGCCGCCAATGGCGATTAAGCCGTTTGGCTCTTCAAGTGCTAAATCAACACTGGGGAAAGGCGTGTCTTTTAAGCCAAGAATAAACGCTTGTGGAATATCAATCACACGTTTTGTTTTCGAATAATTTCCTTGGCCATATAAAGCGCTGCGATGGTTCTGGCTTCGGTTAAATCTTTGTTATAAACCAGTTCTTCCAAATCACTCAATTTGTACTTAACCACTTCGAGTGGCTCGGGCTCATCCCCTTCAGCACTTGCTTTGTACAAATTTTGTGCCAGCACAATGTGGGTAAAATTAGACTGATAACCAGGCGCTAATGTCATGGTTTTAATCAGCTTAAGGTCTTTTGCACCATAGCCAATTTCTTCAATCAACTCACGATTAGCAGTGTCAATAGGTGATTCTCCTTTATCGATTTTTCCTTTAGTCAGTGCCAGTTCATATCGATCGGTACCACCAGAATATTCATAAATCATTAATACTGTGTCATCGTCTAACATTGGGACCACCAATACTGCACCTTCTCCAGGTGGCTTTAAGCGCTCATATTGGCGTTTTTCACCATTGGAAAATTCAATATCCATTGACTGAATATTAAAAAACCTAGTGGTTGCTATATTTTTTACATTGGATACGGTTGGTTTTTTGCGCATATTTAGAATTATAACATTAGGTATACTGAGTCGTTCAACATAGATTAAGAGGGGAATCATGAAAAAACTAACACTACTATTTACATTAACACTTTCAACATTGGCCAATGCTTGGGTGATTGACGGTTTAGGCGAATACAAATTTGAGGCGCTTGACACACAAGTTCAGGTTATGCATGGCCCACTTGGCGAGCCTAACAAACAGAACCATGGTTTTATGAATAACCCTGGCATGATCATTGGTGCTGATGGCGTGATTGTTATTGACCCAGGTGGTACTTACCAAGTAGGGCAGCAAGTTATTGCAGAAATTAAAAAAATCACTGACAAACCAGTTATAGCTGCCTTTAACACCCATGTACATGGCGACCACTGGCTAGGTAACCAAGCGATTATGGAGCAATATCCTAACGCCAAAATTTACGCTCATCCTGCTATGATTGCACAAGCCAAAGATGGTGCTGGCGATAGCTGGGTTGGTATTATGGATACTTCAACCGAAGGCGTGTCAAAAGGCACAATTGCCGTTTACCCAACTGACGCAACCACACATTTACAAGAGATTACTGTAGCAGGAGAAACGTTCAAAATCCACAATGACATTACCGGCGTGGCGCACACCAATACTGACATTATGATTGAACATGTCGGTAGTAAAACCCTGTTCTTGGGCGACAATGATTTGATTAATCGTTTTGGTCGATTTGATGGCACCTCTGATATGCATGGCAATATCAAAGCATTAGAATACGCAATCGATTTAGGTTTTGATCACTATGTACCTGGCCACGGCCCATCAGGCAATGCACAAAATGCTGTCCAACCTTTCTTAGATTATTTATTGATTGTGCAAGACGAAACCAAAAAAGGCTATGAAGAAGATTTAGCTGATTATGAAATCAAGCCTTTTGCTGATAAAAAGCTAGCCAATTACAGAGATTGGCACGGTTACGATGCCCAACTAGGTAGGCATATCAACAAGATGTTGTTAGAGATTGAGGATAGAGATAATTAAAACTTATTGTTTTAATTGAAATTTAGGCAATCCCAAATCAAGGCGGATTGCCACCATCCTAACAACAAAAATACTCAGTCCAGCAAATACGGCTGAAACTGTCACGCCAACCCCATTATCTAACAGCACAATAAAGGCTAGAGACCCAAGCCAAGCGGCTGTTGCATAGAGTGGGCTTTTAAAAACAATTGGCGTTTCGTTACACAACATATCTCTAAAAATTCCGCCCATCGCGCCGGTAACCACCCCCATAAAACTAGCCACCAACCATGGCGAACCCGCCACTAACGCCACCATTGTGCCTGCAACACTAAAGGCTGCCAACCCTGCTGCATCAGGTATTAAAAATAGCTTTGGTGAAATTGAAAATAACCTAGCACCCACAAAAATAATAATGGCACTTACTAATGAAGCAATAAAGAAAACCTGATCTTGGATCCAAAACACATCGACATCTAACAGCATATCTCTTAATGATCCACCGCCCAATCCAGTTGTTATAGCAATAATAATAACACCAAATAAATCAAATTGCCTAAAACCAGATTTAAGCACGCCGGAGGCAGATGACACCACAACAGCCACTAATGAAATCCAATACAAGCTATTGGAAAATTCTTGAGTTACTTCTAAATTCATACTTCTAACAACTCCACTTTTCCGGTGCCAATATGATAATAAGCAGGCACAATGGTTAGATCGCCTTTTTCAACCATTTCTGGAAAATGCATGCCTGTTTGTTTGAGCTCCTCACTCACCAAGCCAACATTAGCCAAGGTGACATTTTCAACCAAATTTCCAGGTTGATCCTTCGCTTGATTAAAAGCTGGATTAAGCGCAAAAGTCAAAGAAGGCAAATGCCCTTCTAATTGCTCATGATTACACGTTGCAGCAACTGCACCACATTGAGTATGCCCCATTACCATAACCAAAGAAACGTTAAGGTGTAATACTGCATATTCAATACTAGCCACAATCATTTGATCCAACACATTGCCCGCCACACGCACCACGTACAAATCACCCAAACCTTGATCAAACAGCACTTCAGGTGGTACGCGAGAATCCGAACAACCTAAAATAATCGCAAACGGATGTTGGCCATGTTTGAGCTCAAAACGTCGCTCGCTCGATTGATCGGGATGCTCAAGATGAGAGGAAACATAACGCTTGTTGCCTTCCATGAGCTTTCTTAAATCTGCATTATTTGCGACAATATCCTTCATAAAGTCAGATTGTAACGCAAAAAATTGCAAAAAATAGAGGGATTTTTATTCTTGTTGAGGCTTAAGAAAATTGACAAGCCGGGAGCTTACAATTAGTAAGTGACCAATTGGAAATTTTGATAACGAAAACAAGGGTGAAAATTAACCCTGTGAATCGAAGAAGCCGTCCATGTGGAGTTCCGTCAGATCACTAAACCCACCAATATGCTTTCCATCAATAGTTAACTGGGGCACCATGCGTGCGCCATCAGTCACTTTAGAAAACTCCACCATGTGAGCGCGATCTTCATCGATGTATTTTTGCTCAAAAGGCAGATCCCATTTATCTAACAGCTCTTTAGTTTTGACGCAGATTGGGCAAGTGTGGGTTGAATAAACGACAATTTTCATAATTACCCTTGAAGTGCTTTTACTACAAGATCGCCCATCTTAGATGTGCCAACCACTGTATCGCCATCACTGGCAATGTCTTGTGTGCGGTAGCCTTGATCAAGTACGGTGTTTACTGCTGCATCAATTTTATCAGCCAATGCCACTTGATTAAGCGAGTAGCGTAACATCATTGAAACTGACAAAATGGTTGCCAGTGGATTGGCCAAGTCTTGACCAGCGATATCTGGTGCAGAACCGTGAATTGGCTCGTACATGCCAAAGCCGTCTTTGTTTATAGAGGCACTTGGCAACATGCCGATTGAGCCCGTTAACATGGCCGCACAATCAGACAATACATCGCCAAATAGGTTTGATGTCACCATGACGTCAAATTGCTTTGGTTCTTTGACCAATTGCATGGCTGCATTATCCACATACATGTGAGAAAGCTCAACATCTGGGTAGTCTTTAGCCACCTCAATCATCACGTCGCGCCATAATTCACATACTTCTAACACATTGGCTTTATCGACCGAACATACACGCTTGTCGCGTTTTTGGGCAATTTTGAATGCTGAGTGGCCAATGCGGCGTATCTCTGACTCGTAGTAAGTAGCGGTATTAAAACCATAGCGCTCGCCATCACGTATTTCAATGCCGCGAGGCTGGCCAAAGTAAATACCAGATACCAACTCACGAACGATCATTAGATCAAGGCCCGAAACAATCTCTTCTTTTAGAGTTGAAGCGCTAGCCAATTGTGGATACAAAATAGCAGGACGAAGGTTTGAGAATAAATCCATCTCTGCGCGCAAGCCTAACAAACCACGTTCAGGGCGAAGATCACGCTCTAGCGCCTCCCACTGATAGCCACCAACAGCGCCAAGTAAAATTGAATCACACTCACGCGCCGCATCTAACGTCGCTTGTGGCAATGGCGATCCGGTTTCATCATAGGCCGTGCCACCAACCAAACCATGGACAATCTCCATGCCTAAACTGTTGTTTTGATTAAGATGATCGATGACTTTAAGCGCCTGAACAACAATTTCTTGGCCAATGCCATCACCTGGCAATATTAATACTTTTGACATTTGTCTTTGCGTGTTATGAATTATAAAACAGTTATTTTACTCGATTTCGATCATATCGAATTGATCCTTAGTTGCGCCACAATCAGGGCAGACCCAGTCTTCAGGTACATCTTCCCATTTTGTTTTTGGTTCAATGCCGTTTCTTGGTGAACCTAAATACTCGTCATAAACCCAGTCACAAACAATGCATCTTAATTTTTTAAATTTCATTATTTTCTCCAATTTTTAAATAAAAAAAAGGGAGTGAATCACCCCCCTTTATTAAACCAATAATTAATTACAAATTATCAGCGTTTTTCGCTAAGTAATCAGCCACACCTTCTGGTGTGTCTTTCATGCCTTCGTCGCCTTTTTGCCAACCGGCAGGGCAAACCTCACCATGCGTTGTGTGGAACTCTAGTGCGTCAACCATGCGTAACATTTCATCAACGTCTCTGCC
>FUWD013232253.1_pt1 | contig 29721 bp, 29 predicted proteins | sample 1063281 | NCBI WGS metagenome assembly FUWD01 (sample SAMEA79048168, study PRJEB19326) | metagenome | biome: marine | reverse complement strand
TAATGATCTACTGTTGATGGGGTTTTAGGCCTACTATATTTTTGTGTTGCTTTTTCCGTAACCAAAACCCACAACTGTTCCTGATACTGTGGTAATTCATACCAAAAGTGAAATTCTGTACTTTTCTGATAATTACAAGATCCGAATTCCGTATTTTTTGACTTCTTTTCCAAGCAAGTAGTTTGGGTCTTTCAAATCTTCCTCTGTCATGGGGTGCGGTTCTATTAAGAGATTCACGTTCCGTATTGTGCCTAATAGGTCAACGAGTAACCTATGTCTATTTTTTTTGCTTTCTCTGTGATGATTGCCAAATCGTAGTCGCTGTACTTATGGCTTGTACCTTTTGCCTGAGAACCGAATAAGTAAGCTTCTTTAACTGCAAATTTGTCCCTTATTTCTTCAACATATTCTCGTAATTCCCAATAAGTTTTTTTATTTATTTTTTGTGTTTTTTTATCCATGTGTATAATCTTTGAGCATTTTTGGCCCACTCTTTCGCAAATTTCGGAGTTACTTTTTTATAAAATTGATATTTATAATCGTCGTAGCGCGCTTCTAGGTTAAATGTTGTTATTTCATCTAATTGTTTGTATTGTTCCTCTGTAAACTCAATTTCTGTTTGCTGCCCAAGCCTTGCTAAATTGTGTATGAGAGGAATATCTTTGTTCTGTTGAGCTAGAATTCCCTTTAAAATTTTTTCTAGTGCTAAATGATATACGAATAACCCCCAGTTTCGATAATTGGATACAATCATGTCTTCCGCAGTTTTTCTATTTCGCTCTGCTCCTTCGAAGAGAGTTTTTTCTAGATTTCTACGCACGGCATCATTATAGCATTTTTAGCTTTCCACTTTTGCTACAATATCACTAATGAAGCCTTTTCTAAAAATAGTAATTTCAGCAACGCTAGTTTACTTTTTCTCATGGTTTTTTGCATACAAAATCGGTGTCAACGACCTGGCCATTCAATCAGAAGACACTCTTCCGGCAATATTCATGCCGGTTACGATTATAAAAGAGGGAACAATTTACTTGGATTCCTATTATGACATGCTTTTGGAAAAATACCCCCATCCGGATGATAAAGATTATCAGAAAGGTTTAGTTCCTTTTTACTTAAGGAAAATTACTTCTTCAAATTCTCAAACTCATTATGTCTCTGCCTTTCCTATAGTTACGTCACTACTTGCCCTTCCCGTTTATTTTTTCCCGGTGATTTTAGGGATGCCTATAAACTTTGTTAACGTAACGATACTAGCCCATCTAGCCTCTGCCCTTATAGTGGCTTTCTCCGGAGGGTTTTTGTATCTGCTACTGAAAGGTCATTTTTTCCAAGAGGATCCACAAACTTCTTTGATAAAGCAGAAATCCTTTTTATTAACCGCAATCTATCTTTTTGGAACGATAAACTACGCCCACATTTCCCAAGCACTTTGGCAACACGGGACAGTTCAACTATTCACAATTTTAGCCCTCCTTTTCTTGTACAAAAAACGGTATGTATTAACCGGACTTTTCTTTGGCTTAATGCTACTCTCCCGCCCAACAAGTGCTATCGCGGTTGGATTGTTGGGACTTTTGGCTTTAATCAGACATTTGAATTTAGAAAGCCTTTCCTTTTCCGGGATTTTGCAAAGTACCCTGAGTAAGAAAGAGGCTGTCCTTAAATTAATAGGTAGAATTATCTTAGGAATGGTACCAACAATCCTTTTTTTCCTTTGGTACAACAAAACCTTCTACCAAAGCATCGCCAATCAAGGTTATTCCAACCAAATCTTCACCGAATGGAAGGGCCGCTTCCCCGAAGGTTTTTTAGGTCTCTGGCTCTCTCCGTCTAAAGGAATCCTTATTTACTCCCCAATATTTTTGCTTTCCCTTTACGGAATTTATAAAGCCTTTAAAAACAAGGCGAACTCCAAAACCATCCAGTACCTAGCATTTTCCATAATAGTAATAATTCACACTTTGGTTTTAGGCAAATGGAAACATTGGTACGGAGGATGGTCTTTTGGCTACAGGATGGCCTCTGATACAATCCCCTTTTTAACTCTGCTTTTGGTTCCGTTCGTAAAGTCAGGGCTATTTAATAAGTACAAAAAAGCTTTTACCGGCTTATTTACACTTTCCGTTTTAGTACAGCTTTTTGGAATTATATTTTTCGACGGAATTTGGCACGCGGCTTACGACTTGGGGTACAAAGACACTTCTTGGTTGTGGTCTCTGCGTAATAGTGAGTTTATATTTAACATTCGACGTGTGCTAGTAAAGCTAGGATTAAGGGATTCTCCGTTTTAGCCTATTGGTTGGATTAGATGCGCTTTATTGTACCTAAGCATTTTACATCAAGATTCTATTTAAACTAGAAAATACCCCCTTTAAAAGCTCTGGAAGTTTGTTAAAATATATTTATCTATGTTAGAGAATAAAAAACATTACAAAAGAACAGAAAAAAAGCCCTCAGAAGAGTATATCCCTGGTCTTAGATATCTAAAAATTCATAAGAAAGGAAGACCTATGAGAGAAACAATGCCACTATTTGTTGGTAAATTTACTTTGAAAAAGAGGATTACCAATGAAGACGTTCTTAGGACAATAAAACAGTATTCCTGACACCTTCCGGTAAAACATATGAATATATATTTAGATGCTAGTTTTTTAGTTGCCCTTTTTGTGGAAAATCATGAATACCACCAAATGGTCGCAGGTTTTTTCGATATTGACAGACTTGAAAATAAGGTCGTCTATGTTTCTTACCTTACTATAGATGAGACTTGGTATTCTCTTTACGTCAATTCTAAAGCTTCTTATCAAACTTTTTCCTCTTTTAGTAAACACTTTTTCAAAATTTTGTCTGATTTTATTGATTCCTCTAATGTTTCTGTAATTAAGTCTTTTAAGGACTATAAAATCCTCGATAAAGCCTTTTATGGAGCTGTTGATTTCAATCTTCGTCCGAGAGACGCCTTCCATTATGCATACTCATCATTTCTTGAGGCAGATTTTTATACTTTGGATAGCGACTTCGCAAAAACTGATTTAACAGTACATCTTTTGACCTCGCATATTTAAGGCACTTTCTTGTATAATAACTAAAAGGCTTTGCGATAAGATAGCCACTTTAGAATATGCCAAAACCAAAAAAATATAACATAATATGTCTTTCAAACCAGCTTTGGGATTTTCCGAATTGGACAAATAAACGGCATGTAATGTCGCGACTTGCTAAACAAGGGCACAACGTAATTTTTGTAGATCCTCCGATAAACTTTGGAAGAGTTTTCTATAGACAGGTAATCCGCGGACATTGGAATTTATCCCGTATTTTAACTCAAACCAAAAAAGATCCATGTGGCGCTCTTATTTACACTCCGATAAATTTAATTCCCATAAAATCCATAACTGCAAAACTTCATTCGGCAAAAATAAAAAAGCTCGCAAGAAAGCATTTCAACAGCAAAAGAAGAACGCTCCTATGGATTTATCATATGGAGATTTCTTACTTGGCCACTTATCTAAGGGCGTTGGACAGAGATTTGTTGATCTATGATTGTGTTGATAATTATGAAGCCTTCCCGAAGTATGATACTGAGGAAAAGAAAGCCACCGTTCGCCAAAAAGAGAAATATTTAACTTCTAAATCCGGCGTAGTTTTTGCAACTGCCCCAGGACTTGTGGACAAACTCAAACAGTACAACGAGAACGTACATTTTACTCCAAATGTTGGCGATTTTAAGAAGTTTTACAATATAAAAAAGAAAAATCTCGAAATCCCTCCGGAACTGGAACAAATTCCACACCCGAGAGTAGGTTTTGCCGGATCCTTAGATGATTACAAGTTCGACTCGGATTTAATGCGCAAGATAGCTAAGGATAGCCCTCATATTTCTTTTGTATTGATAGGTCAAATAGCCCTCAAGGACAGAAACGCCGATCTAACCGCTTTGGGATTGGGAGGTCTGGACAATATCCACTTTTTAGGCCACAGGCCCTATGAAACCTTGGAAAACTATTACGCCGGATTTGATGGCTACATTATTCCCTACAGACTCAACGAATACACAGTTGGCGGCTGTTTCCCTGTGAAATTCCACGACGCCTTAGCCGTAGGTTTTCCTACAGTAGTAACAGATTTGCCCGCGTACCTTCCTTTTAAAGATGTTTCGTATATAGCAAAGAATTACGATGAATTTTCCTTAATGGTGCAAAAAGCACTAATCGATGACGACTCTAAAAAAGTGAAGGCGCGCCAGGAAACAGCAAAGCAGAATAGTTGGGATGGAAAAGTTTCCCAAATGTTAGATATTATTGGTAAGTATTTATGAAAATTTTATACACACTGAATTCCGGACAACGAGGGGGAATGGAACAGCACGTTTTAGATTTGGTTAAAGGCATGGTTTCAGAAGGTAACGAAGTCTTTGTTTGGTGCGCTTCCGGCCCAATGGTAGAAGTTTATAAAAATGCTGGTGCTGAAGTTACAATTCAGCCAATAAATTTAGATATAGATCCTTTTTACATCTCGCGCCTATATAAATTCTTAACAAAAAATAAAATAGATGTTTTGCACGCCCATGAATTAAAAGCTGTCTCAAGTAGTTTGTTGGCGGGCGCACTGGCAAAAACATCCGTGAGAATAAGTCACACCCACACTCCAATATCTGAGTGGAAGATATCTTACTTAAAAAAGAGAATGAATATTATGTTTGACAATCTCTTGGTTAACTTGTTTGCGACAAGAGAGATTGCTTTAACTGAAAGCCGCCGGAGTGTTAAGGAATCGGAAGGGATAAAAGACTCAAAGTTAGTTGTAATTCCAAACGGGCTGAATTTGGCTGAGTTTAGTCTCTCTCCGGAACAGAAACAGAAATTTAAATCCGAGATAATGCAACGCTACAATATTTCGGATGGTACCTATGTTTTTGGAAATATTAGCCGCATAAGTAAGGAAAAGGGGCACAAAGCCCTGGTCGTAGCTTATGCAGATGTTTGTAAGTCACTGGAAAACCAGAATATTCCGAACAATACCTTTTTATTTATAGGAGGAGGAGGGCCTTTGGAAGATGAGCTTAAAAGCAAAGTGAAGGAGCTGAATATTGAAGATAGAGTTTTAATAACAGAAAGATTCGCAGAGGAGGATCTGCAGAAATTTTATGCTACGTTTGATAGTTTCGTGTTTCCCTCTATGGCGGAGGGTTTTGGGATAGTGCTGATAGAGGCAATGGCGTTTAGTCTGCCGATCTTGTGTTCGGATTTGGAAGTTCTCCAGGAAGTTGGTGGGTCTACTGTTCGGTATTTCGAAACCGGATCTAAAGAGGATTTAGTTGCAAAAATGATGGATTTGTATAAACGCCAAGATCAATATTACGGGTTTGGAAATAAGGCGCGTAGGCGGGTTGAGGATATTTATTCAATAGATCTGTTTGTTTCACGCTATTTGGATTTGTACAAGGAGCTTTTGGTATGAAGATCTTGATGTTGGGGAGAATAGGTCTGATGGAGGTTGGTGGAGGAGATAAAGTGCAGATTACTAATACGGCCAATGAGTTAGAGAAATTGGGAGTAGAGGTTGATATTAAGACTTCATTGAACGTAGACATGGCCCCATATGACTTGGTTCATGTTTTTCAGCTGGACTGGACACCAGAAACTTATTTTTACGCCAAGAAAGCAAAGGAGATAGGCAAGCCCTTGGTTTTGTCTCCGATTCACCACTCCATAAAGGAAGTGAAAAAATTTGAGGAGAATTACGCATTTGATCTGAGACGTATTTCAAAAATCCTTTTTAGGGAGCAGCATAGTCGGGACACGTTTAAAAACATTTATCGCTCATTTTCTAATCCTGAGAAAATTATTCCCACGATGAAAAGCATCTTTATAGGGTTGAAGAAAATGCATCAGAAGACCCTAAGTTTGTCAGATGTAGTTTTAGTTCAGACAGATTTAGAGGCGTGGGATTTGAAGCAGACTTATGGCGTTGATTTTAAGTGGGTGAAAATTCCAAATGGGGTGGGAGAACAGTTCTTGAGAGTATCGAGCTTCGAAAACCCCTTTAAAGACACAAAAATTAAAGATTATATTCTGTGTGTTGGGCGTATAGAACCAAGGAAAAACCAATTATCTATAATAGAGGCCGTCAATTTGGCCAGAAAGGAAGTGGGGGAGGATTTGCAATTAGTATTTATAGGTAAAAAGAACAGCAGCCACCATATAGAGTATAGTATCCGCTTCAATCATCAGCTGAGGAAATATCCGTGGATAACGCATATAGAGCAAGTGCCGTATGAGCAAATGCCGTCCTATTACCGTTTTGCGAAAATAGGTGTATCGGCAAGTTGGTTCGAGACCACTGGTCTTACTAGTTTAGAAGCTCTTTTTTGTGGGGCGAACGCCGTGGCGGCAGGAAGTAGGGCTAAAGAGTATTTGGGTAAAAATGCTTTTTATTGCTCTCCGGATGATGTGGACTCAATAAAAGAGGCCATTCTCAAGGCTTACAATGCAAGTCCTCCTGTAATCCCCGAGGATATGAAGGAAAATTACACTTGGGCGAACGCTGCTAAAAAAACTCTTGAAGTTTACAAAAATGGTTTAAAATAAGTACGCATGGATTTGGAAATTATTATCGCAGTTTCAATATTTCTTGTATCACTTACACTTCTGTTTTTGGACAAAAAACTTTCGCTTTATATTTTGCTAATCCTCTCCGTTTTATTGCATAAAGAGCTTTTTAGTATTTATCGATGGAATCTCCTGCCGATCCGTCTATTTATGTTCGCTTTTTTGGTTTGTGGTGTATACGAGGTTTTGGATTGTTTTACGAAAAAGCCTGATCTAAAAAAGGTTGGAGAATACTTGAAGGAGCCCTTTATTTTTTTGCTTCTGAATCTTTGGCTAATTAGAGGAATTTCAATTGTTTTTACCAGAAATCTTTTTACTAGTGTCACGTTATTCGGCTTTTTCACAACCGTTGTAGCTTTGGGAATTTATCTTTATCTCTCATTCAAAGATAATCCGGACGGAACTCTCAAATATATTAAATTCTATATTCATGTAGCTTTTGGACTTTGTATTTTTGCTTACTTTCAAGCTTTTCTGTATTTGAGGACAGAGTTTATTATCGGAGCTCTATGGAATGTTCCAGGGAAATTTCCGCGCTTAGGCTCTTTATTCTGGGATGTAAATCATTTTGGAGGTTTGTTGGCCGGGCTCCTTCCTGTTTTGGGGGTTTTTATTTTGACAGCAAAATCGTTAAAGAAAAAAGTTTGGAATTTGTTCATGTTTTTTACCATGACTAGCGTTTTGTTTTTCACAAATTCCCGAACCTCCTGGATTTTGGCTTTTGTTGCTTTCGTAACTTTCTTAACAATTTTGCTTTTCAGAAAATTTGGATCAAAAGGAGTCTTATCTATCGGTGTAGTTTTAGTTTTACTTTTTTCGGGTCTGTTAGCAGGTTATATGGATAAGGATAGCGTTTTTAGACGTAAGATAAAGGATTATTTTCACTATCGATTAGATTCTTTTGATTCCCACGTAATGCTTTTACAAGGGGCTTTCGAGGTTTTTGAGGAGTACCCGATTTTAGGAGGTGGTTATGGTGGATTTTTTGAGCACTTTTCGCAGACTGACGTAGCGGCCGCCTATTTTGGAAGGGATCCTGCCGCACTAAACACTCGTGTTCCGGCACACACAATTTGGGGAGAGGTTATTTCCGAAACGGGGGTTTTGGGTCTTGTGGCCTTTGTTCTTTTTGTCGGTCTAATTTTAAGTACAATTCTATACCTGGCTCTTAATAGTTTCGACAAAAAAACGATTTTACTTTCCTCGGCCATGTTTTCGTCGATTTTTGGGTGGCTGATTGCGGGCATATTCTATTCGTACAATAGTGAGTTCTTTTTTATTGTTCTATTTCTATATTTTGTGTATGCCGTAGCAACTTTACAGAAGGATTACGATTTAAATAAAATACTTTCCTTTTTTGCAAGGTTGAAAAAGATTCCTTTTGGAATTGCTCTTGGTTTGGCGATACTTTTAATTTTTGTCGGTCTTGGCCGGAACCATTTAGTGCCGTGGGATGAGGCGATTTACGCAAAAATAGCAAAGAACATGGTTGAAAGCGGAGAGTATATGGTTCAAAAGTGGCACACAGTTGATCCATGGCTTGAGAAACCGCCCCTGTATATGTGGTTAGCGAGCTGTTTCATGAAGTTACTAGGATATACTTCTTTAGCGGCGAGGTTACCATCGGCGATTTTTGGTTTAGCAACAATCGTTTTAGTTTACTTTTTCGGCTCCAAAAAGTTTGGGCGCTTTGTTGGCTTCGTATCTTCTTTGGCTTTGCTAACAACCGTTCATTTTCTATACTATTCTCGCGCTTCCATGCTGGATGTTACAACAACTTTTTTTATTACCTCTAGTTTAATTTCCTATTATTTTGCCAAAGAGAAAAACAGGACCTCGTTGTTTGTGCTTTCTGGCGCGCTGTTTGGACTGGCCGTAATGATAAAGGGAGTCATAGGATTTCTGCCTTTACCTATAATCGGCCTGTACGAGATCTACCTATTGGCAATATTGAAACAAAAATTAAGCCGCAGATTATTCTTTAATTTATCGGCACTTTTTATTTCAGGTGCGATCGTTTTCCTTCCGTGGCATTTGGCCATGTACAATCGATTTGGTTTTGTTTTCTTACAAAAATATATTGGTTATCACGTGTTAGAAAGGGCAATGGTAGCTATCGAGGATAAGGGCCGCCCATTTTGGTGGTATTTTATCGTAATGAAGGTGAGCATGCGCATTTGGTTTGTAGTTTTAATTCCCGCCTTTTTCTACGGGGATCTTTAAGTCCGTAAGAAAAAATAAAGACGTGGCTTTCCTAACAATTTGGTTCAGTTTTATATTACTGTTCTTTTCCGTGGCAAAATCGAAGCTGGTTTGGTATATAATCCCAGTTTATCCTGTTACTTCGATTATTTGTGCTCTTTTCATAAAAGATAGTTTGTACCATATTTTAGGTTTGTTTCCAAAGTATAATACTTCGTTAGTTAGATTCTTAGCGGTATTTGGTCTAAGTTCCGGTATCTTATTCTACTTTTTCTTAAATAAGGAACTTGTTTACACATCGGATTTAACTCGTGCGCAGTCCGAATTATTGCGACTAAAAGATGATAAATTTGGTGAGAGTACTAAAGTTTATGCCGACAGAATAGAGCTCCCGTTGATTCTGTTTTATTCCGAAGGGCCTTTCGAGGTCGTGGATTTCGGTCCATTGAGAGAAGTTTTAGTTTCAGGTACTATAAATAATTCTGAGATTGTTTTTATAACTAAGGAAAGCAGATTTTGGACCTATAAAGAAAAGTATCCATCCTTAAAGTTAGAACAACAGATTAATGAGTGGGTTCTTGGATCCTTGCCAAAAAAGGATGAAATTGTTCCAACAAAATAGAGTCTTATTTGATTTTATCTACCATTTTTTTCACAAGGGTATTTCTTTTCGCCGTGAACATAAATATTGCTGTAACCATCACTGCCACTAATCCCGCTATAAGTTGGGAATAAGCTAATCCTTTGAGAGCTAAGGAGGGTGTTAGTGCAAGAATTCCTAGAGTGAAAGCGCCAAGTTTAGCTAAGTTAATTGCCAGAATTTTTTTAGTTGTTTCCTCAACGAAGAAGTAATTTTCCATAAAGGTTGCTATGGCAGTTAGAACTCCGGCAAAAATTAGGATGTTTAGAAGGTCGAGAGAGTCCTTAAATTGTGGCGAAAAGAAGTTTGTTACTACAAAGCGTGAGACTATTACGCCAACAATACCGATTAATAAAAGTACCATAGAAATCAAAGCTACCTCATCAAAGCTGTATTTTAGTTCCTGCTTTTTCCTTTTGGCGTTTTTGGGAAGTAAAACAGTAAATATAGATAGCGATAGCAGGGAAAAAATTGCGGAGACTTTGTTAGCGAGCGCAAAAATACCGACTTGAGAAAATCCGTGTAGTGTTTTTGCTATTGAATTCGACAACGCCGGCCACATTTCAGTTATTGTTTGAGATATTCCTGCCGGCCAAGATTCTTTTATCAACTCTAGAGGGCGTTTTTTAAGCGAAAGTTTTAATCCTTTGAGCGGGTTGTCCATTATTAGAAGTACTACTCCTGCTGCAATTGATAGCGAAAAAACCGCGCCAGCTAGTTCTACTGAAGTTGAAAGAATTTGGAAATGGAATAGCCCCGCAAATATTGCTTTGATTACTGCTGGCACAGTATATAAGAGTACCAGGAGGCCGTATTTTTCCTCCTTTTGATAAAAAGCGTAAAGTGTGTAAATCAATCCATATGAAAATATTCCTCCGACAAGTATTACCGCAAATATTAGATCGAAAAGCCCTGTAATTTTGAGAATCGCCAAACCTATGAAGCAAGCAGTTAAGGTGAGTAGGACTTTGGTGTAAATGAAAGTCGCGCTTTTTGGATTTCTAAGTATTGAATTTGTAACATAGATGGAGTTGGTGCCGAAATCTGTTAATCGTCCCAGAACTACTACTAGGCTCACAAAAAGCGAATATTTTCCAAACTGTTCTAGACTCAATGAGTTGGCAACTGCCCAGAGATATAGGAAACCTAGGAAGGCGTTAAACATGTTTCCCATTGTTACTAAAGAGACTTTTTTCAGCACGGCACAATCATAACATACGGTTTTTAAAGGACATCACTTTTCCAATGGCGGCTCTTCCATGTATACTTGCTGTAGTATGGATAAGGACGCCCCCCCAAAAATAGCGCTAGTTTTTGATGATCTTATTCAGTTTGGTGGCGCTGAAAGATTGTTGTTAGCGGCCCATGAAATTTGGCCTGAAGCTCCCATTTATACTTCTGCAGTATCCAAAAAGTGGGAAACCCTCTGTGGTAAGAAGAATATAAATCTGCACACTTCATTTATGCAGAAATTTCCACTAAAAGAAAGACTCAATCGCTTTTACTCCATATTGGGGCTTCACATGCTGGCGTTCGAAACATTTGATTTTTCAGATTATGATTTAGTGATTTCCATATCCTCTAGATATGCTCACGGAATAATTACAAAGCCGACTACTAAACACATTTGTTATATGAATTCTCCAGGGAGAATGTTTTGGGATACTGCGGAATATTTTTCCCAAGAAGCTTGGTTTATTCGGTTGTTCAAGGCTTTAATCACTCCTTTTTTGAACCACGCACGTACGTGGGATTTTTCTGCGGCTCAAAGAGTGGATTATTTCATTGCTAATTCAGAAATTCCTCAAAAAAGGATTGAGAAGTATTACAAAAGAAAGTCCGAAGTAATTTATCCGTTTGTAGATTCTTTCCCAAAACAATCTCAAAGTAATTCTGACCTAGAAAACCAAAATTACTTTTTAGTTCTTACAAGATTATCAGCCTGGAAGCGGGTTGATATAGCACTAAAAGCTTGTCGAAAAACTTAACCTAAATCTGAAAATAGCAGGAGAGGGGCCTGCCGAAAAGAGGCTCAAGAAACTGGCAAAAAAATCTCCAAATGTAGAGTTTCTAGGATACATTTCCAACGCAGAAAAATGGAAGTATTTAGCAAATGCTCGGGCTTTAATAATGACGCAAAAAGAAGATTTTGGTATAACGCCTTTGGAAGCAATGTCTGTGGGTACACCGGTAATAGCTTATAAAGGCGGCGGCGCTGTAATAACTGTAAAGCCCGGCGAGATCGGAGAATTTTTCGATGAGCAAGATGTTCAGTCCCTTACGAATATCTTAAGAAGTTTTGACCATAGAAACTACAAACCGAAGGCTTGCAAGGCGCAGGCGGAAGCTTTCTCAAAGGAAAGATTTGTGTCAGAACTCAAAGAAACGGTAAATAGGGTATACTTGGGAATACCATGACTCTTTATAAGGTTGGCAAGCGTTTAATCGATATTGTGGGCTCTATAATAGGCATTTTTCTTTTTTGGCCCTTGATGTTAGTTACCGCTATTCATATTAAACGCGTTTCTCCTAAAGGTCCTGTGTTGGCTGATATTCCAAAAAGAAGAGGTAAGGGTGGAAAAGAATTTACCTTTTTGAAATTTCGATCAATGATACCTAAAGCACATCAATGGCTTCTGGGTCACCCTAAGTTTCACAAGGAGTATATCGAAAATAACTATAAGATTGCGTCGGAGGACGACCCCCGAGTCATACCAGGCGGTGTTTTCATTCGTAAATATAGTGTTGATGAGTTGCCTCAGTTTTTCAATGTACTGAAAGGAGATATGAGCATCGTAGGTCCTAGGGCGTATTATCCTTTTGAAGTGGAAGAACAACTGAAAAAACATCCGGAAGCATCTGTTTATATAGAAAAGCTTTCTAAGGTAAAACCTGGTATTACAGGAGCTTGGCAAGTAGGAGGTCGATCTGAAATAGGGTTCTTGGATCGTGTTAAAATGGATGCCGAGTACGCAGACAAACGTTCTTTACTGTATGATTTATGGGTGATATTAAAAACACCCTACGTAGTAATTACAAAGAAAGGAGCCGAATAAATGGCCGAGGAAAAATTTTGGAACCCCAATAGTAAGTTAAATTCAGGCGAAGAGCCTCCGTTAGAGGTACCTCAACCGGGTACGGCCGGCGAAATACCAGGCGGGAAAAAAGGGTTTTCTTCTTTTGGGCACGCCGCCCTTAAAATATCCGGAGGTGTGGCGGTCGTGGCGATTTTGATTGCTCTGCTGGGATATTTCCTTGTTGTTAGGCCTGCTACTAAGATTTTAAGTGCTACCGGCTCTCTAAAAAGAGACGTCCGAATGGCGAGCGATGGTTTTATGTCAAGGGATCTTGTGGAAGTGTCGGCTGCCTTGGAAAATCTGGAAGTTGATTTGGAGAATTTACGCCAATCTCGAAATGAGAATTTTTCGTGGGGTCAAAAAATTGGGTTCACCCGACCTTATTTTGAAGATTCAGAAAACTTTATCGTTGCGGGGGAGTATTTGGTTGCCGCTGCAAAAGAGGCTGTTGTTTTAGCGGAACCTTTCGCAGATGCGGCGGGTTTGAGGGTTTCAGAGGATGTTGAGGTTGTAGATCAAAGTTTGATTGAGGCCTTTTCTAGTTGGGTCAGTATAATGCCGAAAATCGCGGAGAACTCGGATGAAGTGATAAATCAACTTATTTTAGCTGGCGAGGCTTTAGAGGGGATTGACTCCTCGCGTTACCCAAAAAAGATTCGTGGAACAGAGATCCGTTCGGGTATCGAACGAGCGAAATCGGTTCTCGCAACCCTGAATGATTCAGCTCCAGATGTTAAAAAAGCGCTGACTTTATTCCCAACGTTATTAGGTACAGACGGTGGGGAGGTCCGTTATATGATAATTATGCAAAATGATAAGGAAATTCGCCCAACGGGAGGTTTTTGGACTAACTATGCGACCTTTAAAATTAAAAATGCTATGCTAACCTCGGATTTTACCTCTAAGGATATGTACAGTATTGATTTAGCTTTGGAGTCTATTGATTCTTATTACGACTTTCCTGATGCTCCGGCGCCTTATACAAAGTATTTGAAAGTAGAACACCTGTTTACGCGTGACACAAATACCTCACCTGATTTTCCAACTTCAGTATCTAATTTTATGGAATTTTATGATATGGCAGGAAGAGTAATTCCTTCCGAAATCAAGCCTGTTAGCGGAGTAATCGCTATAGATACAAATGTTTTAGCAGAACTAATGGATATTACAGGTCCCGTTATAGTTAATGGGATTACTTATGCCCCTGATAATGTTGTGTTAGAGCTTGAGAAGTTAGCCAGCCTAACTTTGGCCGAGCAGTCAGGAAGGAAAAGAGTTTTGGGTTATTTAATGCAATCAATGCTGGTCAACGTTTTTGAATCTGAGAAAAGTCTTTGGTCTCGGTTGATAGAAAAGATCGTAGAGTTGGCTGTTCGAAAGCACATTTTGGTTAATTTAGATTCGGTAGAGGCGCAGGAACTGGTAGAGAAATATGGTTTGGGGGGCACTATCACCGATCCTGTTGTTGGAGATTATGCCTATGTTGTGTCCACAAACTTAGGAGGAGATAAAACCAATTGGTTTGTTAAAAAGGATGTCACTCATACTCTAGAGCAAGTCGACGGCCGTTGGATGAGATCTGTTAGGATAGATTATTCTTATCCTCAACCTTCTGCCGAATACGCGCCTTTTGTAAAGAGATTTAGGGATTGGGTAAGGGTTTACGTTCCTTCAGGAAGTGAGTTAATTTCTGCTGAAGGTATTGAAGACACTTTTGGTGGGGGTTCTGAGAAAGGTAAAGATTACTTTGATGGGTTTTTGACACTTGGGCCTGACGAAACAAAAACCGTAACGTTCAAGTACTACCTTCCGGATGGGGTTGTGGTTTCGGGAGAGCCTTATAAATTGTTGATTCAAAAGCAATCGGGGATTGTTAGTGAAACTCACACTGTACAGGTTCCTGGAGCCTCGGCAGAAATAGAGCTTACTAAAGACTACAATTATCAGACAACATTGTAGTTTAACAGTCAGTTATAACCGCAGTTTTGAGTTTCTTACTTTTATACTAAGGTTTTTGATTTATAATTAGGTCGATGGCTTATAAATCCAGCGATTGCTTCGTTCTAAAATCGGTAAATTATAAGGACGCAGACAAGATTTTCACCTTATATTCTAAGAAGGAAGGGAAGATAACGGCTATAGCACGAGGAGTTCGTAAGATAAGTTCCAAACGCGCGGGAAGTTTGGACAGGTTGAATCTAGTGAACGTAGATTTCTATGAATCTTCGTCGGGCTTTAACACTATAACAGAAGTCAAAAACATTGAATCCTTTAGGAACATCAAAAATGATTCGGATCTTATTGATATAGCGTATAAAATAGTCTTTTTGGTATTACGTCATGTTGGGGAAGCCGCTCCAAATAAGGTGTTATTTGACCTTTTGAGCCAGACCCTTTTTTTGTTGGATTCTTCTTTGGTAGTTTCCAGTGCTGCTTACGCTCATTTTTTAATAAACTTTATGGGAATTTTGGGCTATTCACTTGAGCTAAATAAATGCGTCGTTTGCCACAGAGCTTTGTCAGTCAAATGGAAAGTCCCAGCTTTTAGCTATGACTTCGGGGGTATTGTATGTGATAACTGTAAGAAATTTGAGCCCTCAGTTAATTTAAAAACCTTGGCTTTATTATCAAAGGCAAGGGATTTACAGAAAGCGAATTTTCGTTTTTACAAAAAAGGTTCCATTCATCTAAAAGAAGGTTTGGATTTATTGGGGCATTACGTTGTTTTAAAACTGGAATCCTAATATACCAGCAGGATTTCTTTCCAACTGACCTTTAATCCCTGGGCGGCATAGATTGTTTACTGTTTTGGGCAACTTTACCGCGGTCATTATGGTTAATAAAGCCTTGTGTTATACTTCACTTATGCCAAGAAAGAAACGCGTAGTTGCAGATTTAAGTAGTATCGTTAGCCTTTGTAAGCGCAGAGGCTTTATTTTTCCCGGGTCAGAAATTTATGGAGGATTAGCCAACACTTATGACCTTGGTCCTTTGGGGGTTGAAATGCTCAGAAACATTGAGAACTCTTGGTGGGAGTCTTTCGTGCACCGAAGGGAAGATATATATGGCCTCGATACTAGCATTTTAATGTCTCCTCGTGTTTGGGAAGCGTCCGGCCACACTAAAAGTTTTAGTGATGTTTTAATTGATTGTAAAGGCTGTAAGCTTCGTACGAGAGCAGATCAATTAGTCGAAAATTATCTCGAAAAGCATGGGGAAAAGGACAAGATAGATGGGCGAACTCCGGAAGGGTTGGATGAGTTAATTAAGAATTATGAAATAAAGTGTCCCTCCTGCGGAAAATTCGATTGGACACCTTGTCGTAATTTCAACCTACTCTTCGAAACGTCTATTGGGATAATCCCGGGAGAAAAGTCACTAGTGTACCTTAGGGGAGAGCTTGCCCAAGGAATGTTTGTTAATTTCAAAAATATTTTGGATTCTGTTCATCCAAAATTGCCCCTTGGATTGGCTCAGTCTAGCAAAGTTTTTAGAAATGAGATCACTTTGGGGAATTTTGTCTTTCGGACTTTAGAGTTCAACTTAGCCGAATTTGAGTATTTTTTCAATCCCAACGAGAAAAACTGGATGGACTATTTTAATTTTTGGAAGAAAGAGATGGTTAAGTGGATCGTAGGTTTGGGAATTCCGCAAGATAGGTTTCGTTGGAGAGTGCATACTGATGAGGAGAGAGCTCACTACTCAGAACGTACAGAGGATTTGGATTTTGAATTCCCAATGGGTTATAAAGAGTTGTTTGGTATAGCTTATCGTACGGACTATGACCTGCGAAATCATATGGAAAAATCCGGAGTTGACCTGACGTATAAAGATCATAAAACAGGCGAAAATTTTATCCCGCATGTTGTGGAACCGACATTTGGTTTAAATAGGGTTCTACTAGCTTTACTGGTAGACGCATACGAAGAAGATGAGCAGCGTATAGTGTTAAAACTGGATCCTAAAGTAGCGCCTTACAAATTTGCAGTTTTTCCTTTGGTTCGCAATAAACCGGAGATTGTGGAGAAGGCACGAGAGGTTTTTAAGTATCTAAATAAAACTTATAACGTAGCGTGGGATGATCGCGGAAATATTGGTAAGCGCTATTTAAGCCAGGATGAAATAGGAACGCCTTATTGTGTGACTATAGATTATGATACTTTAGATGACGGCACCGTGACTGTCCGAGACAGAGATACAACAGAGCAAAAGCGAGTTCCTTTCGAGGAAATTACCCTTTAATCCTCTTCGTTTTCGTTCCTTTCCCGTTCCCCCAACCTTCGGGTTTTTTTTGTGTTGACATTGGATTTCATATGGTGGAATATAGATATAGATTGGTGAATAATGGTGATTTATGAAAATGTTCCTTGGGGAATACAGTCCCAATATTACAAGCGGAAATAGGATAGTCCTGCCCAAGAAGCACCGCGAACAGTTAGCGGATAATGCTGTTGTTTTGTCGAAAGGTTTTGAAAAGTGCATATTGATCTATGATATGGGAGATTGGGGCGAGAGGGTTGAGCGGCAGATAGATAATTTAGCTTCCGAGGGCTTAAAAAAAGCAATCTTGAGCGCTACATTTATACCTCCGCGACAGAAGCATCCGTTGATTTGCAAGGAAGGCTGGTAATACCTGCAGACCTGAAGAATTACGCAGGTATAACGGAAAAAACGGCAGTAATTGGAGTAGGGGATCACGTGGAAATTTGGAATAGCTCGGCATGGAAAGAGCACCTTAAAAATATAACCGAGAAAATACCGGAGTAACCTGTGAAGTATCACGTTCCGGTTCTACTAAACGAAGTGTTGGCATATTTTCTGCCGTCCAAGGGTAGGCGTTATATAGATGCTACTTTGGGTGACGGAGGGCATACTTTGGAACTCTTAAAATCAGGGGCGGGCGTTTTAGGCATTGATTATCATAGAGAGTCGCTTGAAAGAGCCAAAGAGAGGGTGAAAAGAGAAGGGCTGAGTACCAACTTTATTGGGATTTTAGGTAACTTCAAAAACATAGATCGGATAGCAAAGGAAAACGGTTTTGAGCAAGTAGATGGGATTTTGTTTGACCTTGGCTACTCTTCTTCTGAACTTGAGGAGGAAATTGGATTGAGTTTTCAACAGGAGGCGCTGTTAGATATGCGTTTAGATAAAAGTTTGGGAGTTACTGCGTCCGATTTGGTTAATGCCTTATCGGAAGTTCAATTGGCCAAAATATTTCGAGAGTACGCTGACGAACGATATGCAAAAAAGTTCGCTCGGGAGATAGGTAAGTATCGTAAGCTGGAGAAGCTGCAGACCACTAAGCAACTTGCTGATTTAATCTGTTCCGTTGCTCCTCCAGGCTATGAACGTGGAAGAATTCATTCTGCGACGAGAGTTTTTCAGGCGTTGAGAATAGCTGTTAATGATGAGATTGAAAATTTGAAGCTTGCACTGCCGCGGGCTGCACATTTATTACTGCCTGGCGGGCGAATGTTAGTTATAAGCTTTCATTCGCTTGAAGATAAGGCGGCCAAAACTTTTGGTCGTTCTGTGCAGCCCCAATTTAAAGAGTTGACAAAAAAGCCTTTAGCGCCTTCGGAGAATGAGACTCGCGCAAATGTGCGCTCCCGTAGTGCGCGCATGCGTGTTTTTGAGAAATATGACCACTAAAATGCCTAAAAACATAAAAATTATACGAACTGCATTCAAGATATCCTTAGGGATTTTTTGCTTAAGTTTTGTAATGCAATTTTACTTGAGCAATAGATACGCTGTTAAGAGCACGAATTTGAAGGATTATTTGGCAGAGGTTTCCGTGTTAAAAAAAGAAGTTGCTCAATTAGAGTATCAGAGCTTACAGCTGTCTTCTCTAGGGCGCATTGAGCAAGAAGCTTTGGGGTTGGGGTTCGTTGGAACGGTTGACGCCTTAATGACAATCGGTCCTGTTACTGTCGCTACCCTAAATATTCTATAAATTTATAGTATTTAATCTGTGGCTAAATACAAACAAAAAAAATGTGCTAACCGCATAAATTGTCTGGTAATTTCCTTCTTTCTTATCGGTTTGTTTGTGTTAGTAAAGTTATTTTATATACAAGTTTTGTCTCATGAGAAGTACGAGGTTTTGGCTCAGGAACAGCATTGGTTAGTAGAAGAGTTGCCGGCGGAAAGAGGTTCAATTCTTTCGTGTGATGGGGAAACACTGGCGGCAAATCAGGATCATTACCTACTGTACGCGGAATCAAAAAATATTGATAATAAGATTGAGACGGCTGAAATCCTGGCAAAGTTACTCAGTTCCAATGACTTCGGCTCTTATGAGGAGCTTTTCGCAAAATATTCGATTCACTTAGAGAAGGATTTGTGGTGGGTTGGTTTGGAGAGAGGCATTGATCCACAAACAAAAAAGGAGGTCGAGGGCCTGGAGTTATCAGGTATCGGTTTTGATCTAGCCCCCAAAAGATATTATCCGGAAGGATCTTTAGCGTCACATGTTTTGGGTTTCGTCGCCTTTGATTCTGATGGGAATAAGAGAGGCTATTTTGGAATAGAAGGCAATTTTGATGGCGACTTGTATGGAAAACCCGGCAAGCTTATTCAGGAAAAAGATGCTGACGGAAATCCCATTTTGGTCGGGGGCTATAATCTAGCGGATTCTATTGCAGGTAGGGATATAGTACTTACTATAGATCGCTCGGTGCAATACATTGTAGAGCGGGAGCTTAAGTTGGCCGTCGAAAGATACGGCGCAGCCTCCGGCACCGTTATTGTAATGGATCCCGTTACTTCAGAAATTATAGCTATGGCTAACTATCCTAATTTCGATCCTTCTAATTTAACAGATGAGTCAGAGGTAAAGAATTTGGCTATAGCTGATACTTACGAGCCCGGGTCTGTGTTGAAGGCATTCACAATTTCTGCGGGCATAGATACCGGGAAGATAACGACCTTAAGTACTTTTATAGACTCTGGTCCCGTGACTTACTCTGGATATACTATAGATAATTGGGATGGAGAGCATCACGGTGTTCAGAATATTGCCCAGCTACTGCAAAAATCCAATAATATAGGGGCGGCATGGGTGGGCCACCAAATTGGCGCCGATGATTTACACAACTATTTTGGTAAATTTGGCTTTGGGGAGAAAACCGACGTGAGCTTGGAGGGTGAGGATACCGGAACCCTTCGGGACTCGTCCACATGGTCCGGCATTGACTTAGCAAATATTTCCTTTGGCCAAGGTATTTCCGCAACCCCGCTTCAGATTTTAAATGGGTTTAATGCCATTGCAAACGGAGGGATTCTCAACAGGCCCCGAGTAGTTTCCAACCTTATCACGGAAAACGGTTCTATCGAGATGACGACAAAAAAAATACGTAGAGTAATTTCCGAAAAGACATCAGAGATAATGATTGATTTGTTGGTTTCTGCTGTAGATCAGGGTGAGTCGAGGTTTTGTAATATAGAGGGTTACAAAATTGCAGGTAAAACTGGCACAGCTGAAATTTTCACGGGCGGGAAGTACGATACTAACGAAACGAACGCAACTTTTGCCGGATTTTTTGCCAGAAACCAAGAAGTTCTCTATGATAGTTAGATTAGAACGTCCTTCTACGAGTAGTTATGCATCCGAAACCGCCGTTCCCCTCTGGATGGATCTAGCCCAGGATCTTGTCACTTACTATGCGATTCCTCCGGATAGGGAGTAATTTCTATTTAAACTGGAAAATTGGCTCTAGTTTTTGGCCACCCATTTGCTAGATTAGTGTTGTGGGTAAAAAATCGGTAATTTATGGGGAAACAGCAGAAGCGCTCTCTTGTATCTATCTGAAAAAGAGTGGATATGATATTATCGGGAGAAACTGGCGGTGTAAATATGGCGAGCTTGATATAGTCGCTTTTCAAGAGCTGGCTCACATCGTATTTTTTGAAGTTAAGTATAGAAAGAGCCTGAAATACGGTCTTCCAGTGCAATCAATTTCCCCCAGTAAAATCTCAAAGCTAAGAAAGGCCATTAACTGCTTTTTGCTAGAAAACGATCTTTTCGATTTTGGTTGGCGATTGGACGGGCTGAGCTTGTATTATAGACAGGGACACCTAAAGTTGAAGCACTATTCCAATTTGTTAGCTAATTGTTAGTTTCTTTCGTAGCTTCTGTTAGGGTATCGGGATATAGCATTTTACGTATATCGCTGTGTAATGTCTCGAACGATTCTTCCTTTGGGATAAAAACCCAAGCTTTATAATCACTTTGTGGATATAGCCCTGGGTGGTAAATATACTTGTCATCCACTACAAATGAAATTATTTCGTACTCGTCTCTATCTTTGTAAAAATCCCATAGATAAGTTGCATCCTCTAAGTTTAATGTTGTGTACATGTGTTGAGTCACAGTTTCGTAAAATTTTGGCAGGTTCATAGGCCAAAAGATGCTATCCGGCTGGCTAATTGCATCAACCATTCCCATTAATATTCTGTGTTGTCGTTTTGCTCTCATTAAATCGCTACCCTCGCTATTGTTCCCCTTTCGAGAACGTGCAAAAGTTAAGGCCCTGTCCCCACCCATTTTCTCTAATCCCTTTTCAAAGGTTACCGATAAGATCCCAGTATCTGAGTTGTTTGGAAAAGAGTTATCGGAAAATGTCCTTTCTATATCTGTTGGTACGCCTCCGAAACTATCTACGATCCATCTGAAATCCTCAAAGTCACAGCGAATGTATCCATCAACTGCTAATCCTGTGATTTTTTTCAAAGGCGATTACTGGCGCATCTTCTCCTTGTATCGAATAAAGTGCGTTTATTTTATTTCCGTTAACCCATAAATCCCGTGGAACGGAGGTTAGTAAGACGATATTTCCTCCCTTGTTAACACTCAAAAGTATCATGGTGTCCGTGTTGTAAGTTATTTCCGCTTTTGATCTTCTATCTATTCCAAGAAGCAGTATATTTAATATTTCTTTGTTCTCGAATACCGTAAGTTCTTTTTGGTTTCCGGAATACGGGTTTTTAATGTTTCGAGCTTTTCGGTTTCACTTGATTCCGATTTTCTAGAGCGTACAAAGAGGTCCAAAATACGACCGTTTTTCATTATCGAAGTCCCGTTATGGTTTAGACCCAATAGAACTCCTAAAATAGCAGCCATAAATATTACCGCAAAATGGAGAAAAGATCGTTTGCCCATTAAACAAGAATAATAAGGTTTACAATCTTAGTCAAATTGCTTATCATTAAAACACTATGAAAAAAATTCTTATTATAGAAGACGATCAATCCCTTTATAATGTTTACGCCGCTGAACTGAAGCTCCGCGGTTACGATGTAGCCCACGAAGCTGATGGGATGCGCGCAGTAGCTACTATTGAGGATTACAAGCCCGACCTCATTTTGCTCGATATTATCCTGCCGGGTAGAAATGGGTTGGAAATTTTGGAGGAGATCCAGGGCCAAAAAGATTTAGCAGGGATTAAGGTACTCATGGTTACGAATTATGGGAGCGATTCAAACGTGAAAAAAGCACTTGAATTGGGTGCCTTTGATTACGTACTAAAATACAATGTTGTTCCTTCCGATCTCTCGGAAAAAGTAGCACAGGCTTTGGGAGAAGATTCAGACAGTACAGTAAAACTAACAAACTAGAATGGCTTTATACGTAAAAATTTTGCTAGTAGTCGCAGTGCCCTTTTTAGGGCTTGCTGTTTGGTCGATCTATCGCTTTTTTAATGTTCAGAGGAAGTTAGAGAAACGAGAGCTTATCACTCTATCCGATGACACTCTGTATCTTCTCGCTAGAAAGATTGCAAAAAAATACTCAGGAGATCTGAATTTAATAACCGCTCTGGATTTAATGGTGGAAATTCTTAAGGACTCCGTCTCATTTACTTCAGCTTCCTTTTTGATTCCGGTAGACGAAGGTAGTTCGGATTATATTTTCAGAGAGTTTCTAAGTTATGAGGTGTCAGAGGATTTTGTCAATCTTGATAAAGACTGTTTGAAAGATTACATGAGGGAAAATATGAAGGTGGAAGTGGAAAATACTAGCAGGCAGGTTGAAGGCGGTCCAATTAATTCCGCAAGTTCTGTTAAGGCTTTGTCCCGTGTTGTATATCCTGTAGAGGCGGGTTCACTAAAGGGTGTTTTCTGCTTAACCTCCAGGAAAAGGAATCAATTTTCTTCCCAGTTGGAGAAAGACTTGAAGAATCTTTTCTTATTGTGCTCCGAGTATTTTACCCTGATTTGGGAAGTAGCTAAAAGAGAACACGGGAAGTTTAAGTCTATGGTGGATAGCATGCGAGACGGCGTGTTCATGGTAGATGAAAACTATCGATTTTTGGTAGCGAATCCGGCCTTGAAGGGAATGTTATCGTTGCGTTCTACAGATGGTGTAAACATAGTTCGTGTTTCTAATTTTTTGGGAGTTCAATTATCCATTGAGGACGTTATTTCCGAGGTTTTTGCTTTGGGAAAAATTAAAACTATAGAGGATTTGCAGATAGGTGAGAAATTTTATGGCTTGGTTGCTATTCCCGTCACTGTTAGGGATAGTGTGGTTAGTGTAGTCTGTTTGTTGGAAGATCAAACGAAAGACCATGAGCTCGATCAGATGCACAGGGACTTTTCAGCCATGATAATCCATGAGTTGAGAGCGCCTCTTTCGGTTGTTCGCGGAACTTCGGATTTTCTGGTAAAGGAGGCGGCCAATATAGACGAGGCTCAGAGAGAGCGCTTTATCCAACAGATTCGCGCCTCTTCGGATACACTTTTATCTTTAGTTAACAACTTGCTGGATTCAGCAAAAATAGAGAGCGGCAAGATAGAACTGTTTAAGGAGAATGTAAACCTTAATGACTTAGTTAAGAGTTCAGTAGAGGTATATATTCCATCTGCAAAGCAAAAGAATGTGGGTTTGGATATGGATTTGGGTGCTTCTTTCCCAACATTAAGCCTGGATCCTTCTAAAGTGGGTCAGGTATTGAATAATCTTATCTCAAATGGACTTAAGTATACTCCTGCGGGTGGTAGCGTTTCCGTAGGCACCTCCTCAGGTGATGGTACAGCTAGGCTATTCGTTGTGGATACTGGGAGAGGAGTTGCGGACGAAAATAAGGAGAACGTTTTCGACAAATATAAACGAGTGGAGAAGGGTATGGGGGCCGAAGGTACCGGATTGGGTCTCGCTATCTCCCGAGGCATTGTAGAGGCGCATGGGGGAAAAATTTGGGTAGAGGATAACGAACCCGAAGGTTCACGTTTTATCGTTGAACTGCCATTATAGAGAATGAGTTTACCAGAACATATCTTTCGAAAGTACGATATTCGTGGCATTTACCCGGATGATTTGAACGAGGAGAGCAGTTATTGTATTGGACTTGGTATAGGAGAAGTTTTTACTGAGATGGGGTATTCTAATTGTGCCGTTGGGTGGGATAATCGTTCCAGTTCTAAGGCCCTTCGGGATTCTGTGACGCAAGGTCTTGTGGAAAAAGGAATAAACGTTAAATACTTAGGAGTTGTTCCTACACCAGTGGTTTATTTTATGACTTGTGAGGAAGATTTTGATTGCGGAATTCAAATTACGGCTAGCCATAATCCTGAGGAGTACAACGGAATTAAATTTGTAAAGAATGACGCTTACAAATTTTCTCCGGAAGAGATGCAAGAGGTATTTGGGCATGCGAGCGCCGTAGTATTGAGGGAAAAGGTACCGTCCGATGGGGATAGGCCGATTGAGTTGGAAGACGCTTTGGGCAAGTACATGAGTTATTTTATTAACAATTTTTCCTTTAGCACTCCGTTTAAGGTAGTTCTAGGGTGCGGAAATGGGGCTTGTAGTACAATTGCCCCCTTGATTTTCGAGTCGTTGGGATGTGAGGTGTTTTCTGAGGACTGCTTTTTAAATTCTGATTTTCCGGAGGGAGTGGCAAATCCCGAGGATAGTAGTTTCATGAAAAAACTTTCATCTAGAGTGGTTAAATATAGAGCGGATTTGGGCATTGGATTTGACAGCGACGGCGATCGGGTTGGTTTTGTAGATAGGCGCGGTATTACTGTTCCTATTGCTGAGATCCTAGCTCTTTTTTCAAAGGAAGTTTTAGCTAAATATCCCGGGGGAGATGTAATATATGACGTTAAATTTAGTTCGGATATAGAGCCTGTTATTCGTGGGTTTGGGGGAAATCCTATTCAGGTAGCTACAGGTCACCCAAATATTGATCCTAGAATTAAGGAAGGCGCTGTTTTAGGGGTAGAGTATTCACAGCACATTTATTTTGGTAGGGATTATAAAGGTTTTGACGATGGGATTTATGCTGCGATCAGGTTGTTGGAGACCATGGATAGACTCAATAGGCCTTTGGATGAGTTAGTAGGTTTTTTGCCCAAAAGATACAGTACCTCCGAGATTAAGGTCCCATGTCCAGAGAAGGATAAACAAGGCATCATGAAAAGTATAGCCTCTTACGTAATCGAAAATTATAAGGACGTTTTAACTTTGGATGGTGTTAAGGTTAGACTTTCGGATAACGGTTGGTTTTTAATACGCGTTTCCAACACCTCTCCTTATTTGAGTGTTCGAATGGAAGGAAAAACTCCGGAGGACTTGGAGATGATTCGCTCCAATGTCTTGTCGATTCTTGAGCAACATTCGGTTTTAGATTTATCCGTTGTTTGATAAACCAGGACAGTCCTGGGTTTCATGCCCACCTTATAGCCACAGGTCTATATACTAAGCAGGACGATCCTTGTTGCCGATCTTACAAGTGACCTTACTATAGTTATAAGTGAAAAGGTGTAAAGGATAATCCTTGAGTATTACTCAAACTAGCATTTTAGGTATGGGAAACTCCAAAGGACTGTCCTAGGTTCGTCCTACGTAGTTTTTGAGGGAATTTTGTCAACCCACACACCTTATTGAATCAATCGATTTTCTTTTATATACTTTGGTCATATGAAAAAATCCACTGCCCACATTCTTAAGTTTTCCGATGTTAGAAAATCCGACATTGCTTATGTAGGAGGAAAAGGCGCAAACCTAGGTGAAATGTTTTCTACTGGAATTCCTGTCCCCAATGGATTCGTAGTTACGGCTAAAGCTTATTTTGATTTCCTGGACTCTACTTCTATTCGCCAGAAGATACTAACGGAACTTTCCGGATTGGATATTGAAGATTCAAAGGCGTTAGTAAAAGCTTCCAAAAATATAAAAACTGCAATTTTGGCTGCGAAAATGTCGGGAGACTTAAAAAAGGAAATAGAAAAAGCTTACCAGAAACTCTGTGGTGTCCACGACGATCTTGTGGCAGTTAGATCTTCCGCTACCGCAGAAGATCTTCCAGAAGCTTCTTTTGCAGGTCAGCAGGAAACTTACTTAAACATAGAAGGAGCCGAGAAGGTAATTAGGAGTGTACAAAAATGCTGGGCCTCGCTTTTTGAGGCGCGCGCTATATTCTACAGAACAGAAAATGGATTCGATCACTTAAAAGTGGGTATAGCCGTTCCCGTCCAGTTAATGGTGCAGTCGGATGTTTCCGGAATAATGTTTACGGTTAATCCTTTGACTAATAATAAAAGTGAAATTTCGATAGAGGCAGGATATGGTTTAGGCCAACCTATTGTTTCCGGAGAGGTAACCCCCGACCAGTTTGTTGTTGACAAAAAAACGGGGAAAATTAAATCTAAACAACTTTCTAGTCAGAGATGGCAGTTAACCCAGGCTGGGAAGACCCCAATTTCCAAGTCTTACCAAAAAAAACAAAAATTAGCTGATAAACTCATTGTTAAACTCGCAAAATTAGGCACACAGATAGAAGATCATTACAACTACCCTCAGGATATAGAGTGGGCCATGCAAGACGGCAAGCTGCTCATTGTTCAATCTCGTCCCGTTACAACGCTTAATAGAGAGAAAAAAGATAAAGTTACTGTAGTTGACCCGGATAAGGCTTCTAAATTCATTTTAGAAGGTCTTGGGGCCTCTCCGGGAGTTGTCACAGGCCCTGTTAGGATTTTGAAATCGGCCTCAGGGATTTCCAAAGTTAAAAAAGGCGATATTCTGGTGGCTGTAATGACGAATCCAGATTTTGTCCCGGCCATGAAAAGAGCTGCGGCTATTTTAACGGATGAGGGTGGAAGGACGTCCCATGCCGCTATAGTAAGTAGGGAGCTTGGTATACCGGCTGTGGTAGGCTCTCGTATGGCCACGAAAATCTTGAAGAGCGGTGAGGTCATTACTATCGATGGATCTACCGGTAAAGTTTATTCAGGTGATATTACGGAGGTAAAGGACGCGGCTGTCGACAATACTGATTATGAGAGCTTGAAAACGGCCACAAAGATTTACATGAACTTAGCCGAACCAGATTTAGCCGTAGAAATGTCTGCCAGAAATGTGGATGGCGTTGGTCTTTTAAGAGCAGAATTTATGATAGCTCAAATAGGGGAGCATCCTCGTAAGTTTATTAAGGAGAAGCGCCAAAAAGAGTTTATAAATAAGTTAGCTGATAGTTTGGCGGTGTTTGCTGAAGCCTTTAACCCACGACCCGTTGTGTACAGATTTACAGACTTTAGATCAAATGAATATGCAAATCTTAAGGGAGGCAAGGAGTTTGAGAAGGAGGAGCCTAACCCAATGATTGGTTTTAGAGGTGTGGGGCGCTACATAGAGGATGACGATGTTTTCGAGTTGGAGTTGGAGGCTATTAAAAAAGTTCGAAATAAGATGGGGTACAAGAATCTTTGGGTAATGTATCCATTTGTTCGTACGGTGGATCAATTGAAACGAGTCAAGAGGATTACAGCAGCGAATGGTTTGAGAAGAAGCGCAAGTTTTAAAGTTTGGATGATGGTTGAAATTCCTTCCAATGTTATTTTGCTGGATGATTTTATAGATGTTGGTATTGACGGGGTTTCCGTTGGCACAAATGATTTAACAATGCTTACTCTTGGTGTGGATCGGGATAACGAAAGAGTTGCCGAGATATTCGATGAAATGAATCCAGCTGTTCTAAAAAGCCTTGAAAAAATAATTACAACCTCTAAAAAGCGCAAAATATCCTCTTCTATTTGTGGACAGGCTCCTTCAGATTATCCTGAGTTGGTGAAAATGTTAGCTAGATGGGGGATTTCTTCCATTTCTGTAAGTCCGGATGTTTTAAATAAGACCAGGAAAATAGTTTACGAAGCGGAAAAGAGCCTTTTGGAGGAAAAGAGCAAGAAGGTTTCTCAAAAGACAAAAAAATGAGTTTAATAAAATCTATTGGTGCATATAAAGTTTTAAACTCTAGGGGGGACTGGACGGTTCGTGCTTGTGTTGAGTTGGAGGATGGCACTAAGGTTAGTCAAACTGTGCCTGAAGGTGCTTCAAAGGGAGAGAATGAGGCAATCTCAGTTCCTGTTGGCGATGCCATCAGGAACGTTAGTATCAGTATAGCCCCGGAATTGGTTGGTAAGTCACCGTTCGATCAGCAAAAAATAGACTCCTTGCTCTTGAAGTTGGATGGAACTGAAAACAAATCTAACCTCGGATGTAACGCGATTTTACCGGTTTCTTTGGGAGTAGCCAAGTCCGCCGCAAAATCCAGAAGCATGCCTCTTTACGCTTACTTAAAGGAGCTTTATGGAAATACTTCTGAGGTGAAACTTCCAACGCCGATTTTTAATATTTTAAATGGAGGTAAGCACGCCCGAAACGGGCTGTCTTTCCAAGAGTTTATGGTAATTCCGGCAATGAATTTTTCCTATGAGAGGAAGTTAGAAGTAGGTGCCAGGTGTTATAAGTCTCTGGAAGAAAAACTGCACTTCGAAGGTTACTCGACTGGGGTTGGGGACGAGGGTGGTTTTGCGCCAAAAGGAATGACTACAGAGAAGTCCCTGAGTTTTATTTTAGAGTCTATAAAGAGCGCCGGGTTTGAGCCCGGAGAAGATGTGTTTCTTGGAACGGATGTTGCTGCAGGTAGTTTCTATGACGTGAAGAAAGCTAAATATATTCTCTCCGATGAAAAAAAAACATTGTCAACAGAAGAATTTCTTGATTTCTATGAAGATTTATTAAAAAGATTTCCATTGATTTATATAGAAGATCCACTATTTGAATCGGACTTTGACTCTTGGGCGATGTTTTTCGATAGGTTTTCTAAAAAAACGACGGTGGTTGGAGACGATCTTGTTGTTACAAATACGAAAATGCTAAATAAAGCTTTGGAGAAAAAAGCAATAAACGCAGTTATTATAAAACCAAATCAAATAGGCACTCTAACTGAAACATTTGAGTTTATACACAAGGCGCAGGAAAACGGTTTAGTAACGGTGGTTTCACATAGAAGTGGAGAAACTGGGGAAGATACTTTTATCGCGGATTTGGCGTTGGCTGTTGGAGCGGATTTTATTAAGTCCGGGGCTCCTGCTAGGGGAGAGCGAGTTGTCAAATACAACCGTATTTTAGAGGTTTATCACGACCTTACTTAATAACGTAGGAGGCGTAGTCCTTACCTAATTGAGTTTCCACAGTTGCAGTTTCTTCGTCACTTAAGCCCTCAAAATATTTTCTAAAGCAACGAATAGAGTTCCCATGACAAGATATGGCAACATTGATTTTTCTTTCTCTCATTTCCTTAACCAACTCCTCAGAAAAATCCCTAACTCTTTCATAAACCATTGCTATGCTTTCGCCATTTGGAGGTTGGCCGAGATAAGTTCGCCTTATTTTATGTAGGTATTCAGGATCTTTCTTATACCATTCAAGCTTATTTTTTCCCTGTAAATCACCATAAGATCTCTCCATAATTCTTTTATCCTTTTCTATTTGCAGGTTTTTTGCGTTTTCATTTAAGGATATGCCAATTTTCATGGTTTCAATTGCTCTTATTTGAGGGGATGATATAAGTTTGTCAATTTTTTTATCTTTGAGTTTTTCCGCCAGGATCTTCGCTTGCTCTTTTCCTTTATTTGTTAAAGGAGATTTTCTCCATCCGCTAAACACATAGTTTTCGTTATCTTTACTTTGTCCATGTCTAAAAATGTACACTGTCGGATATTCTTCCGATTCTTCTTTTGGTAGTTCGTCTACTTTTCTATACTCCAAGCGATCTCTCGCTTCTTTTAGCTCCTTATCAGTTATTTTTGATGGGTCTTCTATTCGTCTGTTCTTTGTCTTTTAATAATGCTCCCTTCTCTCTCTTTTTATAGAAGTAGTAGAATCCTGTAGCTAAGGTCA
>FUWD013429741.1_pt11 | contig 29746 bp, 28 predicted proteins | sample 1063281 | NCBI WGS metagenome assembly FUWD01 (sample SAMEA79048168, study PRJEB19326) | metagenome | biome: marine | reverse complement strand
TCTTTAATAATCTCAATAGCAAATCTTGAAATGGGATTCAATGGATCATCATTAATTTCAGAACCTTCTACGACGGGAATAAACTCATCTAATAAATTGATCATTAATCTTGCTAATCTTGTTTTTGCTTGCCCACGTAAACCTAATAAATTAATATTATGTTTACTTAAAATAGCTCGTTCTAACTCAGGTATCACAGTATTCTCGTAACCATGAACTCCTTTAAAAACAGTTTCTTTACTCATCATTTTACTGATTAAGTTTTCTCTTAGCTCATCTTTAATTGATTTTGATTTATAACCAGACTTCTTTAATTCTCCTAATGTTCTAATGCTTTCTAAATTCATTTATCCTTTTATTCTTTTTTTTCTATTTGTTTCGTAATCTTCAAAAATCATTTCTCCTAATCCTTTTAGACCTGTATAAAATGCTTTTCCTTGGTTTGCTTGAGTAAATGCTCTCACAAATTGCATTAAATATGGATCTTCTGCTATCATAAAAGTGGTAATAGGTATGTGTAATTTCCTTGCTTTTTGTGCCATTGCATAGCATTTATTCACAATATATTCGTCAAGACCATTGCTGTTTTTGTAATACTCCCCGTCTGGTAAACGTAGACAACTTGGCTTACCATCAGTAATCATAAATATTTGTTTATTAGTATTTCTTTTTCTTCGAAGTATATCCATCGCAAGATTTAGACCTGCTACTGTATTTGTATGATAAGGTCCTACTTGTAAATAGGGTAACTCCTTAATTTTTATAGACCAAGCGTCATTTCCAAAGACAATAATATCTATTGTATCTTTTGGGTAGCGAGTAGTAATTAACTCTGCTAGAGCCATAGCAACTTTTTTCGCAGGCGTGATTCTATCTTCACCATATAAAATCATAGAATGACTGATATCTATCATTAAAACAGTACTCATTTGACTTTTATGAAGCGTCTGTTCGACAACCAAGTCATTCTCCGTTAAATTAAAATCATCAATCCCATTATTGATTTGGGCATTTATGATACTCTCTGTGAGAGAAACTTTATCTAGAGAGTCCCCAAATTGATAATTTCTAAAATCTCCTGTATGCTCATCTCCAATTCCAGAGGACTTACTTTTATGGTTCCCATTTCCATTTCTTTTTATTTTACCAAAAATATGATTTAATGCTTGTTGGCGAATAGCTCGTTCTGTCTTTGAAGTTATTTTCATTTCTCCAAGCCCATCACTTTTAACCTCTTCTTTAATGTAACCTTTCTTTTTAAGGTCTTCGATGAAATCGTCAATAGTATAATTTTCATTTGTTAACTTGTATTCCTTATCTAAAGAGCGTAACCAATCAATTGCTTCATCAAAGTCTCCAGACGTATGAGTGATTAACTCTTTAAATATCTCAAAAAGCATCTCAAAAATAGATTGATCTTTTGCTTTGTAAGTTTTAAATATAAAACCGCTTCTTTTCGTATCATTTATCATCAGTGTAAAAATACGGCTTTAATGGATGTGTGTGAAAATATTAACATAGCTTTAATAGATTTATGAATTAGAAATTTTGATAATGCGATTAATACCTAGTAATAATACTATTTAAGCTATGTTAATATTTTTTTTCAGTATAATGAAAATAGTAATGATGCAAATCATTTATTTTATTGTTTGAAATGATCTAAATATTGCGCAAATAAAAGATAATTATAGATCTATCTCTTTTTCGCATTTATTAATTAAATTTATACTTTTAAGTACAATTAATTTAATTCTATAATTACATGCCAATATTTACCTCAACAAGGTAAATTATAATCAATTTTAAAATATAAAAACAATGAAAGCCTCCACATTTAAAAATCTGTCCTCATTCATATTAATACTAGCAATCATAGGTGTTCAAGATACAAAGGCACAGTTTTGGAAAAAGAAAAAAGCTGCAAAAATTGAATTGACTGCAAAGAAAAAAAATCCAAAAAAGAAAAGTAAAACAATACAGGAACTTACAAAAAGTAGTAAAAAAATTGAAGGTTTATTCACTATATTTCAAGATACAATAACAGGAACAACAAAACTGTTAGTTAAAAAAGAACAATTAGATAAAGACTTTATTTACTTTTCTCAAATTGCAGATGGGGTAACAGAAGCTGGGCAATTTAGAGGGTCTTTTAAAGGGTCTAGTGTTTTTCAGGTAAAAAAATACTTTAATAAAATAGAGTTTGTAGCTCCAAATACTGCTTTTTATTTCAATACAGAAAATGCAATCTCTAAATCCTCTAAAGCCAATATAAGTGATGCTGTAATTGCGAGTGGAAAAATTCTTGCTAAAGATGACAAAAAAGGAGAATATTTAATTGCTGCAGATGGCTTGTTTTTATCTGAAACATTTACAAGAATTAAAGGACCTCGTTTTCCTGGACAATCCCCACTAGCTTTTAAGTTAGGGAGTTTTAATAAAGAAAAATCTAAAATCAATGAAATTAAAAATTATCCGGAAAATACAAATGTCAAAACTGAGTATGTATATAGTAACCCAGGTGTTTTAAACGGAGGTGGGAAAGCAATAACGGACGGAAGAAATGTGTCTATAAAAGTTTTTCATACGTTTATGAATATGCCTTCGGATAATTATAATACAAGAATGGATGACTCTAGAGTTGGGTATTTCTTAACACAAACAAACAATATGACATCTACAGATGTTGTTAATTATAGAGATTTTATTCATCGATGGAAATTGATTAAAAAAAATCCAGATGCAGTAATTTCTGAGCCTGTAAAACCAATTACTTGGTGGATTGAAAACAGTACCCCTGTTGAATTTAGAGAAACTATAAAAAATGGAGTTCTAGCATGGAACGAAGCTTTTGAAAAAGCTGGATTTAAAAAAGCAATGGTCGTAAAAATACAACCAGATGATGCAGATTGGGATGCTGGAGATGTACGCTACAATGTTTTACGCTGGACCTCCTCTCCAAACCCACCATTTGGAGGCTATGGGCCGAGTTTTGTGAATCCACGAACTGGAGAGATTTTAGGGTCTGATATAATGTTAGAATATGTGCATTTTACCAATAGAGTTTATTATGAGCGAATCTTTAAAAATGCAGCAGCATCAGAATTCACCGCAGAAACTGAAGAAGAAGAAAAGATTAAATTCTTTCAAAATAAAAATCATCATCTATATTGTTCTAAAGGACATCTAATGCATGAAAACACTTTGTTTGGCAAGACCGTTTTAGCCGCTTCGGGTGCATCGGATTTAGAAATGGAAGGAATGAAAGAGCAAGGGATGAAATCTTTAATCATGCATGAAATTGGACATACACTTGGATTAAATCATAATATGAAGGCTAGTCAATTATTCTCTCCAGAACAATTAGCTGATGTAAGTTTCATTGAAGGAAAAGCACTAACAGGATCTGTAATGGATTATGCTGGAATTAATTTAACTGCTGATAGAAAAAAACAAGGACAATACTATGATATGGCAGTTGGACCTTATGATATATGGGCAATTCAATTTGGATATACTCCATTTAAATCGAAAATTGAAAGAGATGCTTTATTAGCTAGATCTACTGAACCTGCTTTAATTTTTGGGAATGATGCTGATGACATGCGTTCCCCTGGAAAAGCAATAGACCCAAGAGTAATGATCGGAGATATGTCTAATGATCAAATTCGCTATTCCATTGATAGAATTGAATTAGTTAATAAAATGATGAAAGATATCAAAACACGATTTGGCAACTCTGGAGAATCATACATGCAATTAGGACAAGCCTATTATATATTAAGTGGACAGTCTTCAACAGCTGCTGGAATAATCTCAAGATTTATTGGAGGGGTTTATGTTGATAGAGCAAAGCCTGGACAAACTGGAGGCACTATGCCATTCACACCAGTAAGCTTAAAGGACCAAAAAAGAGCAATGGACGCATTAAATAAATATGTGTTTGCGTCAGATGCATTTAGTGCACCAAATGATTTGTATAACTATCTTGCAAAACAAAGACGTGGTTTTAATTTCTTTGGTGGGCCTGAAGATCCTAAAATCCACGAACAAGTATTAGGATATCAGACCAAGGTTTTAGCACATATTACTCATCCAAATACGCTTCAAAGAATTTCTAACTCGGAATTGTATGGTAATAAATACAAACTAGCCACTTATATGACGGACCTAAATAACATGATGTTTAAACAAGATGTTTATGGCACCATAAATTCATTTCGTCAAAACCTTCAAGCAGCCTACACAAAAGGTTTGATTAAAATAATTTCTGGAAAATCAAATAACAGATATCCAATAGCTGCAAAATCGATGGCGATTTATAATTTAAAAAATATCAAAAATTGGGTAAGTAATGGAAAAGGTGATATAGCTACAAAAGCCCATAAAAATCACTTAAGAACATTAATTACAAATGCGATGAAAGAAATTAAATAATCACATAAGAATTATTTATACAAACCGTAGTCTTTTAGACTACGGTTTTTTTTATTTTTGCAATATGGCAAAAATCTTAATTACCGGGGGAACAGGTTTAGTTGGAAAAAGACTTACTCAAATCTTACTATCAAAAAAGCATGATGTAAGAATATTAAGTAGAAATCCTTCAGCAAAAAACGAATACAAATGGGATGTTACTTCGAATTATATTGATGAAAAAGCTCTAATTAATTTAGATTATATAATTCATCTGGCAGGCGCAGGAATTGCTGACAAACGATGGACTACAGAACGTAAAAAATTAATTATAAACAGTAGAGTTGAGACAGCTAATTTAATTTTCTCAAAAATAAAAGAATTAAATATTTCTTTAAAAGGATTTATATCATCCTCAGGTAGTAATTTTTACGGAGCAAAAACAGTGAAGAAAATCTTTGAAGAAACAGATAAAGCCGGTAATGATTTTTTAGGTGATGTTTGTCTAAAGTGGGAAATATCTGCTCATCAATTTGAAAAACTAAATATACCTGTAACCATTTTAAGATCAGGTATAGTATTATCTAAAAATGGGGGAGCTTTAGAAAAAATGAAAACACCAATAGTATCTCCTTTAGGTTCAGGAAATCAATATTTATCATGGATTCATATTGACGATTTATGCTATATATACACTACTATAATTGAAAACAAGATTTCTGGTATTTTCAATGCCGTAAGCCCAGAATTTCATAATAGCAAATCTTTTTCTAAAATATTAGCTGAAAAAATAAAAAAACCGTTTTTGCCATTAGCAATTCCAAGTATTCTGTTGAAATTGTTCTTTGGAGAATTAGCCATTATATTATTAGAAGGAAGTAGGTTGTCCTCAAAAAAAATTGAAGAAGTAGGTTTTCAGTTTAAATTTAAATCTTTATCAAAGGCACTTTCTAACTTATTTGAAAAATAAAATCTTGCTGTTTTTCAAACAATTTAAAAAAAACGTAACTTGCTGATATAAATCTCCAATAAAAATGAAATCCCTTTCAATAAATGGAAAAAATTTTTCCATAGAAGCTCAAAATGAAATGCCATTACTTTGGGCTATTAGAGATATTATTGGCCTAACTGGAACTAAGTTTGGTTGTGGTCTAAGTCAATGTGGAGCTTGTTCTGTTTTAATTAATGGTAATTTAATGAAATCTTGTAGTATCCCTATTTCGTATGTAGAAGGGAAAGAAATATTTACAATAGAGGGATCTTCAAAAAACTTAGAGTTTCTTCGCGAGGCATGGCATCAGGGTAACGTACCACAATGTGGCTTTTGTCAATCTGGTCAATTAATTGCTGCGACTGCTCTATTAGATAAAATCGAAAAACCAACAAACGAGGATATTGATAATGCAATGAGCGGTAATATTTGTAGATGTGGAACCTATACTCGAATTAAAAAAGCAATTCACAAAGCAGTCGAACTTAAAATGAATGATAATGACTAAAATTCAAAATTTAAGTAGACGGAACTTTGTAAAGGTTTTTGGATTAGCTACTGGAGGAATTATTCTAGGTTGTAATGTTTCAGGAGATAAAAAGGAATTTGTACCTAGCTCCTCAGATAAAAACTCATTTTCCCCAAATCTCTTTGTTAACATTAATAAAAATGGAAAAATTACTTTAATAGCCTCACGATCTGAAATGGGACAAGGAATTCGAACTTCCTTAGCATCTGCAATTGCAGACGAATTAGAAGCAGATTGGGATTACATATCTGTTGAACAAGCAGTAGGGCACGAAAAGTATGGCAATCAAAATACAGATGGTTCAAGGAGTGTAAGAACAATGTTGGAGCCTATGCGTAAGATGGGTGCAACTGTGAAAATGATGCTAATTTCTGCAGCTTCAAAAAGATGGGGGATTTCAAGTAATGAGTGTGTTGCAGAAAATCACTACATAAGAAATACAAAAAATAATGAGAAAATTTTCTTTGGTGATTTAGTAGAGGAGGCTTCGAAAGTAAAAATACCTGATACAGAAAATATCAAATTAAAAGAAATTAAAGATTTTAAATACATAGGTAAAAACTTAAAGAGTATCGACTTAAAAGATTTTACGAATGGGACAGCTATTTACGGAATGGATAAAAAAATTCCTAACATGAAATTTGCTGCAATTGCAAGATGTCCAGTAACTTTTGGTTCGGTTAAAAGTATAAATAAATCAGACGCTAAGAATATTAAAGGAGTTGATAAAATTATTCAAATCGATAGATTGGTTCCTCCAACAGGTAAGTTTTTTGGAATGCTTGGAGGTGTAGCTGTTATCGCTAATAATACATGGGCCGCTTTTCAAGGAAAATTAAACTTAGATATTAAATGGGACTTAGGCGATAATAAAAGCTATAATACAGATTCATACAATCAAAAAATTAAAAAAAGACTTCAAAAAAACGGAAAATTAGTTCCTGGAAGTCGTGGAAATGTAGCAACCGCATTTAAAGAAAGTAAGGATATTATTGAAGCAACATATCATGTACCACACTTAGTTCACGCTCCAATGGAAGTTCCAAACGCAACAGCTTGGTTTAAAGGAGACTCTTGTGAAGTTTGGGCTCCTGTTCAAGATCCACAGACAGTAAGAAGTGAAATTGCACATTTTTTTAATTTAGCATTAGAAAATGTTACAGTTAATGTTACTTTTTTAGGTGGTGGATTTGGAAGAAAATCTAAATCAGATTTTGTGGTTGAGGCAGTTGCTTTATCAAAAGAAATAAATGGTCCTGTTCAAGTTGTTTGGACTCGTGAAGATGATATTAAACATAGTTTTTATCATTCTACGAGCACACAATATTTAAAAGGTTCTTTAGATAAAGAAGGACAAGTTTCTGGATGGCTTCACAGAGCTGCATTCCCTTCTATTGTTTCTAGCTTTAAGCCTTTATCTGATTATGCCTCTGGTTTTGAACTAGGGCAAGGATTCATCAATAATCCATATCAAATAGAAAATTTTAGATTTGAAAATGCAAAAGCTGAAGCATATGTTAGGATAGGATGGATGCGATCAGTTATTCATATTCACAGTGGATTTGGAATTAATTCTTTTGTTGATGAATTGGCAGCAAAAGCTAATAAAGATCCTTTAGAGTTTCATTTAGAGTTATTAGGAATAGATAGAGTTATTCAAGGAAAATCTGAACATCCATTTAATTCTAAACGTTTGAAAAATGTTTTAAAAATTGCTGCTAAAAAGTCCGGATGGGGTAAAAAACTACCTGAAGGGCATGGCTTAGGTTTGGCTATTCATTATAGTTTTTACAGTTATGTAGCAACTATTGTTGAAGTTTCTGCAAAAAATAAAAAAATAAAAATTGAAAATATTTGGACGGCGATTGATTGCGGATTAGTACTAAATAAAGACAATGTTAAAAATCAATTAGAGGGAGCTGCAGTCTTTGGCATGTCTATTGCTTTATTTGGTAAAATTACAGCTAAAGATGGAGCAATAGAACAAGGTAATTTTGATGACTATCTAATGACACGAATGAAAGATACACCAAATATAGATATTACGATCATTGACAATATGCAAACGGCACCTTCTGGTGTTGGTGAACCTGGTGTACCTGTAATTGCTCCTGCAATTTGTAATGCAATTTTTAGTGCAACGGGACAACGAGTGAGAACTTTACCTCTGATTGACCTAGGGTTAATCTAACCTTAAAAATCAAATAAAAAAAGGCGACCTTATAGAGTTGCTCTTTTTTTATTATTTACAATTTATTAGAACTTATAATCTTGTAAAGGCTTTGGAAAGTCTTCAGGATTTGCAGCCAAGTGATAGCGTGGATCATCTATAGCTTCTTCTATAATTCCTGTGAAAATGGGACTTGCTTTATAAAGTAAAACCTTACAATCTTCACTTAAATGTTTTAGTATAATTTTTTTATTTTCTACCTGATACTTTTCAACTAACGTAAAAATAGCTTCAATTGCTGAGTGATCAGATATACGAGCTTCTATGAAATCAATTTCTATACTAGTGGGATCGTTTTTAATATCAAACTTTTCATTAAAAGCTGAAATACTTCCAAAAAATAAAGGCCCCCAAATTTCATATACTTTTGTACCATCATCTTTAAAATGTTTTCTAGCACGAATTCTTCTAGCATTTTCCCATGCAAAAACTAATGCACTTACTATTACCCCTGCAATTACTGCTATTGCTAAATCAAAAATTACAGTCAATGCAGAAACTAATATTAATACAAAAAGATCTGTTTTAGGGATCTTATTGATAATTCTAAAACTAGACCATGCAAATGTTCCGATAACAACCATAAACATTACTCCAACTAGTGCCGCAATTGGTACTTGTTCAATGTAAGAAGATCCGAAAAGAATAAATATAAGTAAGAATACTGCTGCAGTAAGACCTGATAATCGACCTCGTCCACCACCTTTTATATTAATAATAGATTGACCAATCATAGCACAACCACCCATTCCACCAAATAAACCAGTAATTATATTAGCACCACCTTGGGCTAAACATTCGCGGTTAGAATTACCACGAGTCTCTGTTAAATCGTCTATTAAATTTAAAGTCATTAAAGATTCTATTAAACCAATAGCAGCCAAGATTCCTGCATAAGGGAATATAAACAAAAAAGTATCCATACTCATTGGTATTTTAGAAAAGGTCTCTAGAACTAGAATTGGAAAACCACCTTTTAAACCTTCTCCTCCTCCATCTTTAATGAAAGAACCAACAGTTGCAACATCTAAATTTGAAAAAACTACAATTCCAGAAACTACTAAAATTGCAATTAAAGCTTCTGGTAATTTTTTTGTTATTTTTATTTTTGGTAATCCCCACATAATCATCATGGTCAAAGCAACTAGACCAATCATAAAATACAAGCTATTTCCTTCTAACCAAACTTTTTCACCATTTAAAGTTTGTTTAAACATTCCTAATTGAGATAAGAAAATAACAATTGCCAAACCATTTACAAACCCCATCATTACTGGATGTGGTATTAAACGAATAAATTTTCCAAGTTTAAAAAGACCAGCTAATACCTGAATAACACCCATTAAAATAACAGTTAAAAACAAATAGTAAAGTCCTAAGTTTTCATCAGGTGTACCCATAGAATTACCCTCTGCTACCAATGAGACCATTACTACAGCCAATGCTCCAGTTGCTCCAGAGATCATTCCTGGCCTACCACCGAATATAGAGGTTATTAATCCTATCATAAAAGCCGCATACAGTCCTACTAATGGATCTACACCTGCTACAAAAGCAAATGCGACAGCCTCAGGTACTAATGCTAGTGATACTGTGATTCCTGATAAAATATCATTTCTAACATTTTTAACTCTTTTTTTAATAAACTCAGTCATGATTTTTGTTATTTTCTACAAGTCGGCAAAGATAGTTTGATTTTTAATTTTATTCATATAAGTATTCGTATTTGTTGAAATCAATTCTACATCAAATAGCTATTTATTGATATAATATCTTCAAGTAAATTATAACGAGGAAAATTGAGTACTTATTTTAAAAATTTAAAAGAATCATTTGAGATAATAGGTTTCTCGTTTACAAAAACTTTATACATTTGCAATATGATACTAAACAAAGATATAGCGAAAAAAACAGCTGAACTTTTATTGCAAATAAAAGCTATAAAATTGAGTCCAAACACTCCATTTACGTGGGCCTCTGGATGGAAATCTCCAATATACTGTGATAATAGAATTACATTATCTTATCCAGCTGTAAGAGTTTTTCTAAAAGAAGAAATTGCAAAAATAGTAGAACAACAACATGGTAAACCTGATGTAATAGCAGGAGTAGCTACTGGTGCAATCGCTATTGGTATTTTAGTTGCTCAAGAATTAGGAGTTCCTTTTATTTACGTAAGGCCAGAGCCAAAAAAACATGGTCGTAAAAATCAAATTGAGGGATATTTAGAAAGCGGTCAAAATGTTGTAGTTATAGAAGACTTAATTAGTACTGGGAAAAGCAGCTTAAATGCAGTAGAGGCCTTACAAGAGGCTGGCGCTGTTGTTAAAGGGATGGTAGCGATTTTTTCATATGGATTTGATATTGCTAATGAGAACTTCAAAGAAAAGAATGTTACTTTAACTACGTTAAGCAACTATACTAATTTACTAGAACAAGCTTCAGATAGTAACTATATTTCTGAGAATGAAATAAATACTTTACAAGAATGGAGAAGTGATCCAAGTCTTTGGAAACAATAAAAATATAAAAATGAATATAGAAGGAACCAAAATAACTTCACAAAAATCTGCAAAAGAAATTTATTCTTTTTTGATAGAATTATCAAACTTCGAAAGATTAATGCCGGAAAATACTGAAAAATTTGAAGTAGATGGAAAGTCTTTTATTTTTGGTTTAAAAGGGATGCCTGAAATCAGATTGGTAGTAAAGGAAAAGATTGAATACTCTAATATAACTTTAGGTGCAGCAAGTAGTAAGTTGCCTTTTACGTTATCAGCAAATATCGAGGAGTCTTCTGATAAATCATGTACTGTCCAATTAAGTTTTCTCGGTGAATTTAATGCAATGATGGCGATGATGATAAAAAAACCGTTAACGAAATTTGTTGACACTCTTACAGATAATATAGCAAAGCTTTAGCAAGGAAACTCTTTATTCCAAATTCTTTTATTGAATCATTTTCTAATCGGATTCGTAACTTACCGTTATTTGATATTCCAATAATTATACCCATAAACAAAACGTTCTCTTTATCTTTAAAAGTAGTTGGAACATTTATTTTGTATAAATAATTTAAATATTGCTCTTGTAAAGCATCAAAATCTCCAATGTTTAAAAGGTTAACTTTAATTTGTATTTTTTTTAAAAAAATATTTAATAGTTCTTTAAGGTCAAAGTCTTTTTGTAAACATTTTTTTAAAGATGTCGCATTTCGATTGAATATTGGGAACGCTAATTGATTTACATTAATACCAATTCCAATAACTGAAGATTGTATTTTTTTGTTTTTTATACTATTTTCAATTAAAATACCTGATATTTTATCATTCCCTGCCAAAATGTCGTTGGGCCATTTAATCTTTAAATTAACTACTCCTAGATGTTTTAATACTTCTAAAATAGCTATACTAATCGCAAAATTTAAGTATTTGTGTTGATGTAATTCTAAAGACACAAAGGACACAAAAGTACTGAATGTTAGATTTTTACCGTCTGCAGAAATCCAATAATCCCCTTGCTGCCCTCTTCCTTTTGTTTGATATTTGGATACAACAGTTGTGAAATTCTCTAACGTTGAATTTCTTGACAAATCTTTTAAAAAAGAATTGGTTGAATCAATGGCATCAAGTTTGATTATTTTCAAGTGTTAAATAATGTATAAAGTAGTTCAATAATACACAAAAAAGTGGCAAAAAAAGAATAACTTTGCTTAAAATTTATAATTTTTAATGACCAAAAAAATAATCAATACAGACGAATTAATTGCTGTAATTATAAAAGGAATTGACAATGTTAAGGGTGAGGATATTCAATTACTAGATTTAAGAGAAATAGAAAATACTGTCTGTGATTATTTTATCATTTGCTCAGGTAATTCTAATACTCAAGTAAATGCAATATCTAGTTCAGTGCAAAAAACTGTTTCTAAGGAAATAAAAGACAAACCTTGGCATATTGAGGGCCAAATTAATTCTGAATGGGTTTTAATGGACTATGTAAACGTAGTTGTTCATGTTTTCCAAAAGCACATTAGAGAGTTTTATGATATTGAAAGTCTTTGGGGTGACGCCAATATTACACAGATAAAAACTAAATAAATACATTTCATTTATATTATATGAAAGATTCAAATAAAGAAAATAAACCTAAAGTTCCAAAACTCAAATTTAGTTCATACTGGATTTATGGTGGCGTATTTTTACTTTTAATAGCATTTCAATTTTTTAACTCTGGTTCACTAGACTCAAAAACACTATCAAAAAATAAATTTGAGAGAGTTTTAAATGATAATGATATTAAAAAAATATTAGTTATAAATAATACAACTGCTCAAATTTTTTTAACTCAAAAAGCGTTAGAAAAAGAAAAATATAAAGAACAAAAATCTTCCGCCTTCTACAGACCAGGATCACCAATTTTTGAATATAATTTCGGAGATCAACAAAATTTCGAAAATGAAGTTGAAGTTGCAAAAAAATTGAAAAACTTAATTGTTGATGTAGAAAACAAAAGTCAAACAAGTCTTTTTGATACTTTAATTGGTTTTTTACCATTTATCATATTAATTGGAGTTTGGTTATTTTTTATGCGTAGGATGTCTGGTGGTGGTGGATCTGGTGGTGGTGGCCAAATTTTCAATATCGGAAAATCAAAGGCTAAACTGTTTGATAAAGATACCAAAGTAAAAACAACATTTGAGAATGTAGCTGGACTAGAAGGGGCAAAAGAAGAAGTACAAGAAATTGTAGACTTTCTAAAACATCCCGAAAAATATACATCATTAGGTGGTAAAATACCGAAAGGGGCACTACTTGTAGGACCTCCAGGAACAGGTAAAACATTATTAGCTAAAGCAGTAGCAGGAGAAGCGGGAGTTCCTTTCTTTTCTTTATCGGGATCAGATTTTGTAGAAATGTTTGTAGGAGTTGGTGCTTCTCGTGTAAGAGATTTATTTAAGCAAGCTCAACAGAAATCTCCGTCTATAATTTTTATAGATGAAATTGACGCTATCGGAAGAGCTAGAGGAAAAAATAGTATGACAGGTGGTAACGATGAAAGAGAAAACACATTAAACCAACTGCTAACAGAAATGGATGGTTTTGGAACCGATACAAATGTAATCGTAATTGCTGCAACAAATAGAGCTGATGTTTTAGATAAAGCTCTGATGCGCGCAGGACGTTTTGATCGACAAATTTATGTTGATTTACCTGATATAAACGAAAGAAAAGAAATATTTGAAGTACATATTAAACCTTTAAAATTAGGAGATGATGTAAAAGTTGAATTTTTAGCACAGCAAACACCTGGATTTTCTGGGGCGGATATTGCAAATATGTGTAATGAATCAGCTTTAATAGCAGCAAGACACAATAAAAAAGCAATAGAACACCAAGACTTTTTAGACGCTGTCGATAGAATAGTTGGTGGTTTAGAAAAGAAGAATAAAGTAATTACACCGAAAGAAAAGAAAACAATCGCTTTTCATGAAGCTGGACATGCTACTGTAAGCTGGATGTTAGAGCATGCTGCACCGCTGGTAAAAGTTACCATAGTTCCTAGGGGTCAGTCATTAGGTGCAGCTTGGTATTTACCTGCAGAAAGAATGATTGTTCAAACTGAGCAAATGTTAGATGAAATGTGTGCAACTTTAGGAGGTAGAGCTGCAGAAAAAATTATTTTTAATAAAATCTCAACAGGGGCGTTGAGTGATTTAGAAAAAGTAACTAAACAAGCTAGAGCAATGGTTACTGTTTATGGTTTGAATGAAGAGGTTGGAAATATTACTTATTATGATTCTTCTGGAAATGATTCTTTTGTAAAACCTTACAGTGAGGAAACAGCCAAAACAATTGATAGAGAAATTTCAAAAATGATTGAAGCTCAATATATAAGAGCTATTGATCTATTAAGTAGTAATAAAGATAAGCTTACAGTTTTAGCTGAACTACTTTTAGAAAAAGAAGTTATTTTTAAAGACGATTTAGTAAAAATATTTGGTGAAAGACCATTCGAACCGGAAATCATACCATTGAAACCAGTAAAAGTTGAGGAGAAAATAGAGGAAAAAGAAGCAACTCCTTCCGCAGAAGATTTAACAGACAAATAATTAAAATCTTTAATTTACTAATGAATTTTTTAAAGAAACTTCTTAATAGAAAATCAATTGAAGATAATGAAATACCAAAAGAAAAGGTCTTTATATCTTTGGATGATTTGTTTGTCAAGAACTTTATAGCTAAAGGAGGTAAGTTTTTATATTGTATAAAGAAAGAAGAAGTAATCTCTAACTTAAGAAATATATTAGTTGAAAATAATTGGAATCAAATTCAAGTTTTAGACAAAACTCTTTTAAAGTTTTTAGATAAAAAAATACAAACTTCAAAAGACAACTTATCACTTCCTGTTTTAATGACCTGTGAACACTTAATTGCTGATAAAGGTGACATTCTATTGTCTTCGAATCAATTAAAAAGCAGTAAAATTGCAGAATATTCTGAAGATTTTATTATTTATGCTTCTACAAGTCAGATTGTAAAAGATACAGGACAAGGATTAACAGGTATTAAATCAAGTTTTAAAGATGAGTTACCAAATAACATAAGTGCTATTAAAAGTTATAATATAGAAAAAGATGATGATAACTTTTTAAACTACGGCAACAGTAATTCAAAAAACTTATATTTATTACTATTTGAAGATTTATAATATGCACAACCTTTTAAAAAGGAGTCTTTCAGGGCTTATTTTCGTTGTAATTTTTATTTCAGCTATTCTTTATTCTAAAGAATCATACATAGTTCTTACATCAATTTTTAGTTTAATAGCTATTTGGGAATTTCACAAATTAATAAACTTTAAAAGTTTTGCTTCCTATATCTTTTTTGCTGCAGCTATTTTCCTGCTTTTAAAGAAACCTGATAGTTATGCCGTAATAATAATTTTGGGAATTAATATTATTTCGTCTGTCTTTTTAATATATCAATTAATATCAAAAAAAGAAATTTCTTTTAAAGATGATCGTTCTAAGGTCGGTTTAACTGTAAGATACTTAGTTTTCTCTTTTTGCTTTTTAATTCTTATTCCTTTTCAAAAAGAAAATTATGACGTATCTAAATATATAATATTAAACATATTAATACTTATTTGGGTTAATGATAGTTTTGCTTACATAGTTGGCAAGAATTTTGGGAAACATAAGTTGTTTGTTTCTGTATCACCAAAAAAGACAATTGAGGGATTTATTGGTGGACTGGTTTTCTCAATATTAACAGGCTTTATCATTTCTAAATATGCAACTAATTACTCATTATTAAATTGGGTCGTTATTGCTGGTATTGTTTCAATTATTGGTACAATAGGAGACTTAGTAGAATCTAAATTTAAAAGACAGGCAAACATAAAAGATAGTGGTAATATTATGCCAGGTCACGGAGGAATTTTAGACAGGCTAGATAGTTTGTTGTTTGCTGCTCCGTTTGTATATTTGTATATCAACTTTATAATATAATTCATGATTCGTTTTCACAAAGAAGGTTACACGATAATAATAACATCATTATTATTATCCGTTGCAGGAGTTTTACTTACAGAGAAATTTATTGAACCAGCTTGGCTAGTTAAATCCATTCAAATTATAATTTTATTTTTTTTAATTATAATTTTACAATTTTTTAGAAATCCTAAAAGAACTACTTCGTTGAATGAAAATCACATTATTGCTCCTGTTGACGGTAAGGTAGTTGTGATTGAAGAAGTTGAAGAGCCAGAATATTTTAAAGGAAAAAGATTACAGGTCTCAATATTCATGTCTCCTATCAATGTTCATGTAACAAGATATACTATGAGTGGGACTGTAAATTACAGCAAGTATCATCCTGGTAAATACCTAGTAGCTTGGCATCCGAAAGCATCTACTGAAAATGAAAGAACAACAATTGTATTAGAAAACAAATCTTTTGGAGAAGTCTTATACAGGCAGATTGCTGGAGCACTTGCTAAAAGAATTGTAAATTATGCAAAAAAAGGTGATGAAATTGTACAAGGAACAGATGCTGGATTTATTAAGTTTGGCTCCAGAGTTGATCTTTTTTTACCGTTAAATACAAAAATAAATGTAAAACTAGGAGATAAGGTAAAAGGTGGAACTCAAGTAATTGCAGAAAAATAGTCGAGAGATGCTAAATGAATTAGACAAAGAATTTAAATTAGCCTATGATAAAGTTTCTAATTTAAATGAAATTATCGCAACAGATATAATGTTAAAATTGTATGCTTTTGATAAACAAGCTAATTTTGGTAATAATTTCTCTTTTAATGGACTTCATGACGTTAGAAATGGCTTTAAGTTTAATGCATGGGCCCAATTAAAAGATATGGAACCAGATGAGGCAAAAGCAGAATACATTAAATTAGTAAACATAATAATAAACCCTAAATTTTAAGTGATGAGAAAATCGATTTCATACATATTATTAATTATAACTTTAGTTATATCGTCTAGCTGTAAGACTGAAGTTAAAGAGAATATAACAAAGGAGGTTTTAAAAAAGATTGAGATATCCTCATCAAAGTTTTCACTAAGTAATGCTAAAAACACAATTGGTTGGACAGCATATAAAACAACAGAAAAAATACCTGTAAATGGAAAATTTAAAAAAGTGAATATTACTGCTAATGGAAATGGAAACACAATAAAAGAAGCAATAAATAATACTGAATTTGCAATACCTGTGAGTAGTATTTTTACACAAGATTCAAGTAGAGATTATAAAATTAGAAAATTTTTTTTTAGCTTTATGAATACGAATTTACTGTCTGGTAAATTAGAGGTTTTAACTAATAATACAGGAGTTGCTACTATAAAGATGAATGGGATTTCAGATAAAGTTCCTTTTACTTATGTTATTAATGAAAATACATTCTCTATGAAATCTACCTTAGATATTAATAATTGGAATGCGAAAGCTGCTATAGCATCATTAAATAAAGTTTGTGAAGAATTACATAAAGGTTCGGACGGAATTTCAAAGACATGGGATGAAGTAACATTAAATATCACCTCTGCATTCTAGTTTATTTTACTAATATTAATCATACTTTTAATAATGATAAACTTTTTACTTTTATACATTCAGGGATTTTTAGCAATAATTATTTTAATGTCTTTTCTTTGGATAATTAGTGTTTTTAAAAAAAATGTAAGTATTGTAGATCCTTTTTGGAGTATCGCTTTTATTACTGCAGGGATTACTTATTTTCTTAATACTAATGGGAGTCAAAATCGTAAAATTTTAGTTTTATTACTTTTACTAGTTTGGGGAATTAGACTTTTTTTATATTTAGGGTGGAGAAATTGGGGGAAATCAGAGGATTTCAGATACAAACAATTTAGAAAGGATTATGGAGAAAAAAGATACTGGTGGTTTAGCTTTTTTCAAGTCTTTCTTTTACAAGGGATATTAGCATGGTTAATCTCTGCTCCTTTATTGGCTGCTATGTATTTTGGCGAAAATATACCTTTACAACTCATTGACTTTCTTGCTTGTTTTGTCTGGTTAGTGGGATTTATTTTTGAATCAAGAGGCGATTATCAATTAGCTAAATTTAAATCTAAAGAAGAAAACAAAAACAAACTACTTACCCAAGGTTTATGGAAATTTACTAGACATCCAAATTATTTTGGGGATGCTACCGTTTGGCTAGGATTTACTTTATTTTCAATATCAGTAAACTGCTTTTTCCCTATTTTTAGTTTTGCTTTAATGACATTCTTAATTGTTAAAGTTTCAGGGGTTACATTATTAGAAAAAACACTCATTAATAAAAAACCTGATTATAAGGAGTATATTAAAAAAACGAATGCTTTTTTCCCTTGGTTTCCAAAAAAATAAAAAATGACAGACTTTCTGAATATTTGGTTTATACTTTTTTTAATTTGGGGATTCCCTTTATCTTTTTATCGAAGTAAATTTAGAAAAATAGTATACAAAACAAATTCTTGGGTTATAAATATAAAACCTCTATTTATAAGAGAATTAAAAGGCTTACTTTTCAATTTATACCCTGAAAATAAAGAATACTTAAAAATGAGAAACTTTTATCGCTTTTATCTTACAATATATATTATTCTTTTTACGCTATACTTTTTTTTAAAGAATTAGTACACTTTGAAAATTGGTAAAAGGAGATGTGCCTTTTCATAATGCTGGGTTTTTTTGTATACAAAGTCTAGCTGAGCTTTTTGATTTCTTGAAAAGCTTTCGTCAGTATCTATTTTATTTAATAGCTCTTTTTTTATAATTGGATTTTCTTTTAAAAAAACTTCTGCGAAATCCTCAAAAACATATCCTGAAAAACCTTCTTTCCTTTGTAAAATAGTGTCAAAGAAATTCCAGCAAAAAAAGGAATCTACACCTTCTGCTTCTAATGTTTCTATAATATAACGAATTCCGTTTTGGTTTGTTGGGATATAAATGTCTCCCTTACTAAAACTCATCATTTTATTCTCCGCTAAAATCTTAACGTCATAGTGTAAATAATGCCCCTCATATGCATTAACTCTTGTTTTATAATTAGCTATATGCTGCACATCAGCAATTATAGTAGTGTCAATGTCAAACTTTGTGAACTCTATTTTATTACTCTCTAACCGATCTATAACTTTATGCCAGCCTTTCTTTAATATATAGGCTTTAGGGATTCTGATTTCATTATTAGGTAATGAGTTATTAAAGTAATTTACTTCTTTTGTAAATGGTTTTTTATTGTCGTAAAGTATTCTTTTACCGTTAGTCACTTTACTATCTATGATAGAGGCTTCATATCCTTTAAAATTTAAGATCGTAGGTTTTTGTCTATCAATTTTGAAACTAAGGGGATAAGTGATTTTTGATATGATATTAGCAACAGCATTATTTCTTATTTTTTTTATATTAGAGGAGTTGTTTTCTAGAATGTCCATCATTGAAAATAATAGCTCATAGGTCTGTTCTACTCTTATCTTGTAGGGTTTTAACATATGTGTTTCCACCATCATTCCGAAAGTATTGAATAAAGTTGTATACCCTGTAGAATATCTTGGCGAGTCATAAAATTGAGACCAACCCTTGTCAGGAGTAGTTCCCCAGACATTGACATAAGGGGTTATAGCTATTCCTTTTTCTTCTAAAGATTCCTCTAGTAAAGGTCTTATTTTTGATTCTAAAAAAAGACCTAACTCTCCACCTAACTTATTATGTTGAGTAAATAAATGTGTAATCGCATATTGATAGTCAGCTCCATTACTAACATGATTATCAATAAAAATATCAGGATTTACAGTATGGAAAATCTCTGTAAACGCAACAGAATTTTTAGTGTCTTGTTTTATAAAATCTCTATTTAAATCAAAGTTTCTTGTGTTTCCTCTAAAACCATAATCTTTAGGCCCATTCTGATTAGCTCTACTATAAGAGTTTCTATTTAATGCACCTCCAACATTATAAACTGGAATTATTGTGATGAGTGTGTTTTTATAAATATCTTTTAAAGAATCATTTTGAACAATATCTCTTAAAAAAAGCATAGAAGCGTCTATTCCATCGGATTCTCCTGGATGAATACCATTATTAATTAAGATTCGGTTTTTTGTATTTTTTTTTATTTCATCTACATTATAAACTCCTTCAGAATTGTAAACAACTAAATGTAAAGGTTCACCTGAATCAGTTTGTCCGAAAGAAAATATTGATATTTCTGAATATGAGTCTGCTAAATTGGTGTAATAAGAAATTACATCTTTATATTTAGATGTCTCTTTTCCATTAGAATCTTCAAAATGAGTAGTGAAATTTGATCTATTTTTCTTGTTAGAATTACAAGAAAATATAAATATTAATAAACTAAAAAATATTATTTTTTTCATAATTTATTTTTCCTTTGAATTTTCTAAATCCTTACCATTTTTGGAACTAACTTCGTGTAATCTCCATCATTTCTAATTACATCTCTAACTATTGAAGATGAAATATAGGAGGTACTGGCTGCCGTTAACAAGAAAATAGTTTCTACAGGAGCCAAATCTCTATTTGTATGAGCTATAGCTTTTTCAAACTCAAAATCTGCGGGATTTCTTAATCCCCTTAAAATAAAATTAAAACTATTTTTCATACAGAAATCAACTGTTAATCCTTTATAAGTAACAACTTTAATTTTTGGATTATCTTTAAAGCAATCTTCAATGAATTTCTTACGCTGCTCTAGTGTGAACATGTATTTTTTACCTGAGTTTATACCAATTGCAATAGTTAACTCATCGAATAGTGTAACACCTCTTTCAATAATGTCAATGTGACCAAGTGTAATTGGATCAAATGATCCTGGAAAAATTGCTCTTTTCATAATCTTAATTTAAGGCAGATTGTATTGCGTTATCAAATAATTCTTCAAAAGAAATGCCAGCACAAATTGCTTGTTGAGGTAATATACTCTCTTCTGTTAAACCCGGAACTGTATTAATTTCTAAAAAGTATAGTTCTTGATCAACCAAAATAAATTCTGACCTGGAGAAACCTGAAAGAGATAAAATATTATATACTTTTTCAGCAACTAATTCTATTTGTTCTTGAAGCTCTAAAGAAATTATTGCGGGTGTTATTTCTTCAGATTTTCCTTCATACTTTGCTTCATAATCAAAAAAATCATTCTCGGTGATAATCTCAGTAATTGGTAAAACTTTTAATTTTTGTTGATGATTAATTATACCTACAGAAAACTCTCTGCCATCTAAAAAAGATTCTATTAAAATTTGAGTATCTTCTTTAAAAGCCTTGTTAATTGCAGGTGTAATTTGTGCAAGACTATGAGCTTTAGAAATGCCAAAGCTAGAGCCAGCATTATTTGGTTTTATAAAACAAGGTAAACCTACTTTATCAATAATTGCTTTTAAATCTATTGGATTACCCTTATTTAAGTAGATAGATTTTGCAGTTTTAACACCATAATCTTTTACGATACTTAATGTATCTCTTTTATTAAATGTTATTCCCATTTGATAAGAATTTGCGGAAGTATGCTTTATTCCAATCAAATTCAAATAAGCTAATAGTTCTCCATTTTCTCCTGGGATACCGTGAATTGCATTAAAAACACAATCAAAAATAATTTTCTTATCCTCTAAAATAAAGGAAAAATCATTTTTATCTATATAATATTCTTTATTAAATTCATCTAAAGCCACCCATTTTTCTTTTAAAATATGAACTCTAAAAGGATTGTATTTCTCCTTATTTAAATGGTTATAAACAACATTTCCACTTTTTAGCGAAATGTTGACTTCGGGCGAATAGCCTCCCATTATTATGGCAATATTTTGTTTCATTTATAGTAAAAAAATAAAACAAATTTATCAAAATATAAATAGAAATAGCAACGTTTAGTTTTTATATATTTGTTTGTTCTAAAAATCGAATTATGGGTGTTTTTAAATTTCTAAAAAGTAAGCTGTTTTTTAAACAATTATTCATAGCTCTAATAGGCGCAATCCTATTGTTTTTTATTCTAAAGTTCTGGTTGAATATTACAACTAATCACGACCAGAGGATACAAGTCCCTAATTTAAATAAGATGACTTTGACAGAGGTTAAACAGAAACTGAAAGGCTTAAATCTCGATTTAAAAGTAATGGATTCCGCAAGATATAACCCAAATTACCCAAACAAATCAGTTATTGAACAAAATCCTCTTGCAGGAGATTTCGTCAAAGAGAAACGAAAAATTTACTTAGTTTTAAATCCATCTAAATATAGAGATATCGAAATACCTGATGTAAATGGTCAAACAAATAGACAAGCAAGTACAGAATTAAAATCAATTGGTTTTAAAATTGGATCTGATTTTACTTATGTACCAGATATTGGTAAAAACGTTGTTAGAGGTCTAAAATTTGATAATAAGATAATAAAGGCTGGAGATAAATTACCTGAAAATTCAACTATTGAATTAATTTTAGGAGATGGAAGTAGAAATTAAATTTTAAGTATTTACAAATAAATTATGCAAGATAATAGGGAGCAAGAAATAGAAAGTGATGATTTATACGAACATCACAGATTTACTGCAAGTGAAGGACAAGAACCTCTTAGAGTAGATAAGTTTTTAATGAATTTCATAGAAAATGCTACACGTAATAAAATTCAACAAGCTGCTAAAGATGGTAATATATTAGTAAATGAAATTTCGGTGAAACAAAGTCACAAAGTAAAACCGAATGATATAGTTAGAGTCCTTTTAACCCATCCACCTGCTGAGAGCTTATTAGTTGCAGAGGATATTCCTTTAGATATTATTTATGAGGACGATGCTGTTATCGTAGTAAATAAACCTGCAGGTATGGTTGTTCATCCTGGACATGGTAATTATTCTGGAACTCTAGTTAACGGCTTAATACATCACATAGAGAATTTACCAACAAATTCTAATGAACGTCCTGGTTTAGTGCACAGAATTGACAAAGATACAAGTGGGCTGCTAGTTGTTGCAAAAACTGAATATGCTTTAGCTAATTTGTCAAAACAATTTTTTGATAGAACAACAGAGCGCTTATATTATGCATTAGTATGGGGAAATATAGATGAGGATGAGGGACGAATTGAAGGAAATATTGGAAGAAGTCTTAAGAATCGTTTACAAATGGATGTTTTTCCTCAAGGAGATTTTGGAAAACATGCTGTTACACATTTTAAAGTATTAGATCGTTTCATGTATGTAACTTTAGTACAATGTAAGTTAGAGACAGGCAGGACTCATCAAATTAGGGCTCATTTTAAACATATAGGCCATACTCTTTTTAATGATGAACGTTATGGTGGGAATGATATTTTAAAGGGAACTACATTTACTAAATACAAACAATTTGTGCAAAATTGCTTTAAAACTCTTCCAAGACAAGCCTTACATGCAAAAACATTAGGCTTTACACACCCTGTAACTGGTGAGTTTATGCAATTTAATTCTAAAGTACCAGATGATATTACAGCATGTTTAGAAAAATGGAAAAACTATTCTATAAACTCTAAAGAAGGATTTTAAAAGATAAATTATTGAAGTTGTACTTTTACAAAATATTAGACTTATTATTATGAAAATAATTATTTCTCCCACAAAATCTTTAGATTTTGAAAGCAAGGTTCCAACAAGCTTATTCACACAACCTCAGTTTTTATTTAATTCTGAAATATTAAATAAAAAACTAAAAACCCTTTCAAAAAAAAAGATAGGTGATTTAATGAAAATATCTCAAAATTTGTCTGAGCTTAATTACGAGCGAAATCAAAATTGGGAAATTCCGTTTACATCCTTAAATTCAAAACAAGCAGTGTATTCTTTTACCGGAGAGGTCTTTAGAGCAATAGATGTGAATTCTTTAAAAGAAAATAAAATACCTCTTTTACAAGATCAGTTAAGAATTCTATCTGGTTTATATGGTTTATTAAAACCATTGGATTTAATCCAGCCTTATCGTTTAGAAATGGGGACAAAATTAAAAATTGGGGAGACTGAAAATCTATATAAGTTTTGGGGTGACACCATAGCAATTGCTTTAAATGAAGAACTTCAAGAAAATGAATTATTAATTAACTTAGCAAGCTCTGAGTATTTTAAAGTTATAAACCAAAAAATATTAAAAACAGTAATGATTACTCCTGTTTTTAAAGACTTTAAAAATGGACAATATAAGACTGTTATGACTTTTGCTAAAAGAGCTCGTGGTTTAATGGTTAGATACATTATAGAAAATAATCTAACTAGTATTGAAGAGCTAAAGGGTTTTAATTTAGAAAACTATCGATTTTCAAATGAACTGTCATTTGGAAATGAACTGATGTTTACGCGTTAACCTTTCATTCTGTGCATAACCCAAGTATGTGGTGCTGTAACAGCAAATAATACCACAAATATTATAGTTGAAAACAGGTTCATTTGAGGAATAAATTGATAAATAGCCAACAACCCTAATATACTTATAATCCAATATATAATTGCTTTTTTAACGTAAGAAATAATGTTTTCTTTTGTTAAATCTCCATATACAAATTCTACTTGATTAATTATTGAGGGGATTGAGTGCCATAATATAAAGTAGATTGCAAAGCCCAGTATTAGAGAACAAGTCTTAAATACTAAAAAAAACAATCCAAAATAAAATATTTCTTTTAAAAGCATACTTAAGTTTATGTTTTTTTTAATGACTAAATATAAACTTGCTAAAACTAAGAATGATGAAGAAATGATTAAAGCCATTTCTATTTGTGACTTTAAAAATGTAACAGTTGTTAGTTCTCTCATAATTTCATCTACATCTGACATAGATTCATAAAAAAGCATAGAGAAAAGAAATACTCCATAGGACATGTAGAAAATTAAATTAAATAATTTATTAACTACAATTTTCTCTCCCAAATGTTCTTCCCCGAAATGATAAGAGCTCAATAAAATAAATAACATAATTGCTACTATAGGGCTGAGTAAAAATATTATTACACAAAAAAATATAATTAATAAATATATCGTCAAATGTTTCAAGAAAACTTTTTTATCTTTTTTACCTTTAGATAAAATTAGTAAATCATTTGCTCCATGTAATATACCTAAAGATATTATAAGAACAAATGCAACCGAATCTTCAACAAGTCTTCCAAACTGAATACTAAACCATAAAAGGAAGAAGGTGAAAAAAATAGCGGTATTTTGATAATTTGCTTTAATTAATCTATTCATTTTACAAATTTAATAATTTTATCCCTATATTTGGGCTAAGAGTTTATGTTAAAATTATAAACTATAAACTATTTACTAACTTAATATTTTTAAAACATTATGAATTTATCAATTAATTTTCTTTTTATGACAAAAGAGATGGCAGCTAATGATTACGTAGGATTTACGTTTTTTATTGGATGTATGGCTATGATGGCTGCATCAGTATTTTTCTTCCTTTCAATGGGAAGTGTTGACAAGAAATGGAGAACATCTCTTCTTGTCTCTGGTTTAATTACTTTCATTGCTGCGGTTCACTACCTATACATGAGAGATTATTGGGCAGATTTTGGAACTTCTCCAACTTTTTTCCGTTATGTAGATTGGATTTTAACAGTGCCACTAATGTGTGTTGAGTTTTACTTAATATTAAAGTTAGCAGGAGCAAAAAAATCTATGATGTGGAGATTAATCTTCTTATCAGTTATTATGCTAGTTACAGGTTACATTGGAGAAGCAATGGATCAAGCCAATGCACAATTATGGGGTTTTGTTTCAGGAGCAGCATACTTTGTGATAGCTTATGATATCTGGTTAGGATCTGCTAAGAAATTAGCTGTAGCTGCTGGTGGAGCAACTTTAAAAGCTCACAAAGCTTTATGTTGGTTCGTACTAGTTGGTTGGGCAATTTACCCAATTGGATATATGGCTGGTACTCCAGGATGGTACGATGGTATCTTTGGAGGATTAGATCTAAATGTTATCTATAACATTGGAGATGCAATTAACAAAATAGGATTTGGACTAGTAGTTTACTCTCTTGCAGTAAGCAGTTCTGAAAAATAAATTCAGAATACCAAATAAATAATAAAACCCAAGAGTTTAAATACTCTTGGGTTTTTTTTATTTTATTTAATGAGGCATTGACTAACAATCAACCATTCTAACTGTAACTGCCAAACCTCCCTCAGAAGTTTCTTTGTAATTTTTATTCATATCTTTTGCAGTCTCCCACATAGTATCTATTACTTTATCTAAAGGGACCTTAACGTCTTTTGGATTAGTCTCTAGAGCCATTTCTGCGGCATTTATTGCCTTTATGGCACCCATCGCATTTCTTTCTATACAAGGTATCTGAACCAAGCCACCAATAGGGTCACAGGTCAAACCTAAATGATGTTCCATCGCAATTTCTGCTGCCACTAAACATTGAGCAGGCGTACCATCTAGTAATTCAACTAAAGCTCCTGCAGCCATTGCAGAAGAAACTCCTATTTCAGCTTGACAGCCTCCCATCGCTGCAGAAATAGTTGCATTTTTCTTAAATAGGCTTCCAATTTCACTGGCAGTTAACAAGAATTTTTTGATGTGTTCAAAATCTGCTTCATGATTTTCTATCACCAAGTAATACATTAAAACTGCCGGAATTACACCCGCACTTCCGTTAGTAGGAGCTGTTACGACTCTACCTAACGAAGCGTTAACTTCGTTTACAGAGAGAGCAAAACAACTTACCCACTTCAAAATTTCCCGAAACTTAACTTCAGAACTTCGAATCGCAGTGATCCATTCATTTGGATTTGTATATGTTGAAGATTTAATTAGTTTAGCATGCGTATCAAAAGCTCGTCTCTTAACATTTAGACCACCAGGTAAAATACCTTTAGTATGACAACCTACATAGATACATTCTAACATTTCTGTCCAAATTCGATGTAACTCTGAATTAATTTTTTCTTCGGTATTTATGACTAATTCATTCTGAAAAACAATTTCAGAGATTGATAATTTTTCTCTAATACAGTATCTATCTAATTCAACAGCTCTATTTATTGGATATGGTAAGTTTTGTTTTGTTACTTCTATTTCATCAACTAGAGAATCCTCTTCCTGAATAATAAAACCGCCACCTATCGAATAATAAGTCTCCTTGGATATAATTTCACCATCTTTAAAAGCAGTAAATGTTAACCCATTAGGATTCAAAGGCAAAAATTCTTTGTTAAAATTAATATTATCAATTGAAAAAGAAATCATCTTCTCATTGTTTAAATACAAGAGATTAGTTTCTTTAATACTGTTAATAATTCCATCTATATCTTTAATCGGAACATATTCTGGATCAGCTCCACTTAATCCTAATAAAATAGCGTAATCTGTTGCATGACCTTTTCCTGTCAAAGAAAGTGATCCGTATAAATCTACTTTAATATTATCAGTTAGTAAAAAAACTTGAGTTTTCTTGAGTTTAGAAATCCATTCTTGAGATGCTCTCCAAGGACCTAAGGTATGAGAACTAGAAGGTCCTACTCCTATCTTAAACATATCAAAAACACTAATAAATTGCGACATTCGTAATAATAATTATAAATTATCTTGTAAATGTAAAAAATAGAACTGAATGGGGTATGTTTTTTGGAATAATTTAATATACAAATTAAACAGAACATATAGAGCAATAGAATTCTTAAATTAATTACAAGCAAATCATTTATATAAAAGAATATTTAGTTTCTATAAAACACTCTGTTAGGTTTGAATAACAATAAATTTGTAGAAGAGTAATTAAATTGAACTTGTTTTTTTATGTCAATATGTCATCTAATTAAAATAAATATATTTATAAATACTGACATTTTATAATTAAAACTTAGTTGGCACACCCTTTGACTATTAGTATTATATAAAATTAAATTACAAATTCTAATAAAAAATAAATATTATGAGTAAAATTATAGGAATAGATTTAGGAACAACAAATTCTTGTGTTTCTGTGATGGAAGGTAATGAACCAGTTGTAATACCTAATGCTGAAGGAAAAAGAACAACACCCTCTATTGTTGCATTTGTAGAAGGTGGAGAACGTAAGATTGGAGACCCAGCAAAAAGACAAGCTGTAACTAACCCAACTAAAACTGTTTATTCTATTAAACGTTTTATGGGTAATAAATTCTCAGAATCAACAAAAGAAGCAAAAAGAGTTCCTTATAAAGTTCTTAAAGGTGATAACGATACACCAAGAGTAGATATTGACGGTCGTTTATATACACCTCAAGAAATTTCTGCAATGGTATTGCAAAAAATGAAGAAGACAGCTGAAGATTATTTAGGAACAGATGTTACTGAAGCTGTAATTACAGTTCCCGCATATTTTAATGATGCACAAAGACAAGCTACTAAAGAAGCTGGAGAAATAGCTGGTTTAAAAGTTAGAAGGATCATAAATGAGCCTACTGCCGCTGCATTAGCATATGGCTTAGATAAATCTCATGATGATAAAAAAATTGTTGTCTTTGATTTTGGTGGTGGAACACATGATGTTTCTATCTTAGAACTTGGAGATGGTGTTTTTGAAGTACTAGCAACAGACGGTGATACACATTTAGGTGGAGATGATGTTGATGAAAAAATCATTAACTGGCTAGCAGAAGAATTTAAATCGGAAGAAAATATTGATTTAAGAGAAGATCCAATGGCTTTACAGCGTTTAAAAGAAGCTGCAGAGAAAGCAAAAATTGAATTATCTTCATCTGCTCAGACGGAAATAAATTTACCTTATGTAACAGCAACTGCTAGCGGACCAAAACACTTGGTAAGATCTTTGACTAAAGCTAAATTCGAGCAATTAATTGATGATTTAGTAAAAAGAACTATTGCACCTTGTAAAACTGCTTTAAAGAATGCAGAATTAAGTATTTCTGATATAGATGAAATTGTATTAGTAGGTGGATCTACAAGAATACCTGCTGTACAAGAAGCTGTAGAGAAGTTCTTTCAAAAATCTCCAAGTAAAGGTGTAAATCCCGACGAAGTTGTTGCATTAGGTGCAGCAATTCAAGGAGGAGTTTTATCAGGTGATGTTAAAGATGTATTATTATTAGATGTAACACCATTATCATTAGGAATAGAAACAATGGGGAATGTATTCACAAAATTAATAGATGCAAACACCACTATTCCAACAAAAAAGTCACAAGTATTTTCTACAGCTGTAGACAATCAACCTTCAGTAGAAATTCATGTCCTACAGGGTGAGAGAGCAATGGCTGCAGATAATAATACAATAGGACGTTTTCATTTAGATGGTTTACCTCCAGCACAAAGAGGTGTACCTCAAGTAGAAGTAACTTTTGATATCGATGCAAATGGTATAATTAAAGTTTCTGCTTTAGATAAAGGAACTAATAAATCTCATGAGATTAGAATTGAAGCTTCATCTGGTTTATCTGAAGAAGATATTGCTAAAATGAGACAAGAAGCGGAAGAAAATGCAGATTCTGATAAAACTGCAAAGGAAACTGCTGAAAAGATTAATGAAGCAGATTCTATGATTTTCCAAACAGAAAAGCAATTAAAAGAGTTTGGTGAAAAATTATCTGATGATAAAAAAGGACCAATTGAAGCTGCATTGGTAGAATTAAAAGCTGCTCATGAATCTAAAGATCTTTCACAGATTGATACTGCAATGGCAACAATAAACGAAGCTTGGAAGGTTGCATCTGAAGAAATGTATGCAGCAGAACAAGGAGCTGCAGGTGCAGATGGCGGAGCACAAGAGGGTCAACCAGAAGCAAACGACACTCAAGGTGACAATGTTGAAGATGTAGATTTCGAAGAAGTAAAATAAGTAGTAAACCAATAGCGCTTTTCTGCGAAGTTGTAAGAGTCACTTATCCCAATTTTTTAGCAGGATATTTAAAAAAAGATTCTAAATAAAAGAAACGTGATCATTAATTTGATTACGTTTTTTTGTTTTTATAATACAGTATATTTGAAAATATAAAACTTATTAAAAAATGAAAAAAATCATTTTATTTTTAACACTACTTATATATGCAGG
>FUWD013020442.1_pt1 | contig 29790 bp, 32 predicted proteins | sample 1063281 | NCBI WGS metagenome assembly FUWD01 (sample SAMEA79048168, study PRJEB19326) | metagenome | biome: marine | reverse complement strand
AAAAATAATTTATCTGAAATAGTGCCTGCTCAACTAGAAGAGATAGTCCTCCAATTACATTTCTTCCTAGATTTTGGTATCGCTTTGCTAGCTCAGTGGGCCATGGGTGGTAAATAACCTCAAAGAAATCAGCCTTTGTTGAGATAATTGAAAGTCCATCAGTTGCACCGGCAGGTGTAGTAGAAATAATCAAATCTCTATCTTGAATCTCTTCAAATCGATGCCAATCTAAAAACTCAATATCTAAATCAACTGCGGCAGCGTGTAACTGATCATGGCGAGTTACAGACCTAGTTAAAATTGAAAGTTCTGAACCACTTCCTCTTAAAGCACCAATCGCAGCACGAGCAGTTCCACCTGCACCAAGAATCGCAATTTTCTTGCCAAAATATGGCTTAAGCAGGTTTTTAAAAGCTAGCAAGTCAGTTGATAAACCGATACTCCCAGTTGATTCAAAGATAATTGTATTCACAGAGGTTATTTGTTTTGCAACTGGGTCAACTCTATCCACAAATCCAATTGAGATTTCCTTTAGTGGCATGGTTAATGCAAGGCCTCTATACCCAGAATTTTTTGCTTCAAAATAATAATCACCAAACTTATCTTCACTTATTTCAGCACTTAAGAATTCTGCTTCTACCCCAAGGATCTTGTAAGCAGTGGAATGTAATAGGGGCGAGAGCGAATGGCTAATTGGGTAACCAGCCACTGCCAATTTAATCATCAAACAAACCTGCCTTTTCGTTTTTCTTAAACTCACCTTACCCAAACTAGAAATTCGTCATAAGATTTTGTAAACCTAGTGTCACTAGGTTTCACTGTCACATAGTAGAGCCACTGCCCGTTTGCAGGATTAACAGCAGCCTCTAAAGCTGCCTGTCCTGGATTTCCAATTGGGCCTGGCGGCAATCCACGATATCGGTAGGTGTTATAAGGAGATTTTATTTCTAGTAATTTATATGGCAAACGAATTTTTCCTCTTAAGTTCATCGCATAATCTATTGTTGCATTTATCTGCAAAGGCATGCCAATTCTTAATCTGTTATAAATAACACGAGCAATTTTTGAAAAATCTTGATCATCCCCTTCTGCTTGTAACATAGACGCAATTGTTAAAAGCTCATACGGGGTAAAGCCACTATAGCCTTGATCAATCTTGCTGGCTTTAGCGGCTAAATTAAAGCGATCCACCATTTGTTGAACTGCATCATCCATACTTAAGCCAGGAATAAATGCATATTGAGCTGGAAACAAAAAACCTTCTAGATTACTAGTGTTGTATTTTTTATCAGGATTTACATTTTTTGATAATGCGCCTTCTACTAAATTAGATTTGGACAATAGATCTAATATTTCATTCTTTCGTAAACCCTCTTTAAACCCAAATAGACCTCTATTGCGTTTGCCATCAAGAAGTTGTTCAAAAGCTGCCCGAGATGATATTTTCAAATCGATCTCATGAACTCCAGGAGAAATTGATTTAGAACGCTTTTTCATTTTATCGCAATTTTATAAAAAAACTTTACTTGCTTTTATTACTCCAGATTTATAAAGCTTCTGAGCTATTTCAGTACCACTATCTCCAGGTTCGATAAGGATTTCAACTTTTTGATCTGACGCAGTAGCCCGATAGTCATTAAGTAGGAAAGCGTTATGGATAAACACTGCTGATATAGAAAACGTTACACAGCCAAGTAACATGCCAATTAAACGTCTCACATAAGCCTACCTATTGCTGTTCCAGATCTCTCATTAAGTATTGCACTCTCTAATATATTTATAGCTGCAATTTGATCAATAATATGTTTACTATCTCTTTCAGATTTTCCGACTTCCCGCATTTGAGAATAAGAATTGGCGGTGGTGAGCCGCTCGTCTACCAAATAAATCGGACCCTTAAAAACACTTTTTAACAAGATTGCAAACTCAGCAACATCTGCAGATTTCGCACTTTCCTCCCCCGATAAATGCTTTGGATCACCTACCACAATATAAATTGGTTCAACTTCTTTTACTATTTCTAGTAATTTATCGACTAATTTTTCATTATTTAAGATAGTTGCATGGGGTGAAACTAAAATTGATTCACGATCAGAAGTTGCAACACCGATCCGCTTATCTCCAAAATCAAAGCCAACTCTTCGGCCAATTTCTACAGGCTTACTCATTATCGGTCCGATCTTTAATTTACTTTCCCCTCAATTAGCTTAGTAATTTCAGTGAGTGCCTTCGAAATAGCTGAAACATCTACTCCACCACCTTGTGCAAAGTCGTCTTTACCACCGCCACCGCCGCCAAGGGTTGCAGAACCAATTTTTATTAAATCACCTGCCTTAATTCCCAATTTAATTGCTTCAGGTGAGACGGCAGCGACAAGCAAGGGCTTACCACTATTGATAGTTGAAAGCACCACTACACCAGACTTAACTTTTTCTCGCAAATTAATTGCAATTGATCTCATGTCATCAACCGCTATTTCACTTTCTAATTGCTCAACAATTAAATTAATATCTCGAACCTTCTTTGCTTTATTAGCTATTTGTGAGGTGGCTGCTAACGCCTTTGCACTTCGAACAGCTGATAACTCTTTCTCCATCGATTTCATTTTTTCTACTAATTCAGAGATACGCTGAGGCAATTCATCTGCTCGTGCACCCTTAATTATTTCAGTCAAAGAATTCAGTAATACATGCTCGCGAGCAAGATATTGATAAGCATCGTGCCCAACTAGCGCTTCGACTCTGCGTACACCAGCACCAATTGATGACTCAGATAAAAGCTTTACTAACCCAAGTTGGCCTGAGCGAGCCACATGTGTGCCACCGCATAACTCCTTGGCCCAATCGCCAACGCTAACAACTCGAACCTGATCGCCGTACTTTTCACCAAATAGTGCTATTGCTCCCATAGCTTTTGCGGCATCTTGTGACATTACTTGTGCGTGTACTTGTAGATCAGCTATCAATAATTCATTAACTCTGCTTTCAACATCAATAAGTACAGATATTGGAACAGCGCTAGTTGAAGGAAAATCAAACCTGAATCGACCTGGTGCGTTTTCAGATCCGGCTTGAGTTGCCGTCTCACCTAACGCTTCTCTAAAAGCTTTGTGCACCATATGCGTTGCGGTATGTGCTCTAGAAATAGCTAATCTTCTTTCTAAATCAATATCAGCAACAACTGGAGCTCCGCTCTTTACAACACCGCTAACCACACTTCCTCTATGAACGATTAGACCAGGCAGAGGTGATTGAACATCTTCAACTTGAATTACTGCGCCATTAGAAAGTTGAATTTTTCCACCATCGGCTAATTGACCACCGCCTTCAGCATAAAATGGCGTGCGATCTAAAGTAATTTCAATCTCAGAACCAATATTTGCTTCTGCAACGCTTTTCCCATCAACTAACACACCAGTAATCGTTGCTTCTGCTGAAATATTTTCATATCCAATAAACTTTGAGGTACCTGACTTATCGACAATTGCTCTGTACTCTGTTAAATCTGTGTGTCCACTCTTCTTAGCTTTGGCATCTGCCTTGGCTCGATCTCGTTGCTCATTCATTAGCTTACGGAATCCCACCTCATCAACGCCAAGACCTTGCTCACGTGCCATCTCAAGTGTTAAATCAAATGGAAATCCATATGTGTCATGTAGTTTAAATACCGTGTCAGCTGATAATGATTTACTCTTCTCACTTTTTAATTGAGTTGCAGCTAAATCAAAAATACTAGTTCCACTTTTTAAGGTCTGAGTAAAAGTTTCTTCTTCAGCCTGCGCAATTGCCAAAATTCTTTCAGATCCACTTATTAAATCCGGATACTGTGGGCCCATCGCCTTAATTGAGCTTTTGATTAACTCACCAATAACTAAGTCTTGTGAACCGAGCAAACGCATATTTCGAATTGTTCGCCGCATCATTCGCCGCAATACGTAGCCACGGCCTTCATTACCAGGTGTTACACCATCACCAATTAGCATCATAGCTGTTCGTGCGTGATCTGCTACGACACGAAGTGCTACATCTGACTTTTCATCTTTTCCATATTTCACTTTTGTTAGAGCTGATGCTTTATCTAAAACCAATTTTGTTGTATCAATTTCATATATATTTTCAACACCTTGCAAAAGGGCTGCAGTGCGCTCAAGCCCTAAACCAGTATCAATATTTTTCGCAGGCAATTCCCCAACAATTGGGAATGAATTTTTGTCTCCACCTTCGCCCCTAATATTTTGCATAAAAACTAAGTTCCAAATTTCAAGATACCTATCTTCATCAGCAATTGGTCCACCCTCTTTGCCATAAGCGCTCCCACGATCAAAGTAAATTTCAGAACAAGGCCCGCAAGGACCTGTTACTCCCATTGACCAAAAATTATCTGCCATACCTCTGCGCTGAATGCGCTTCTTTGCTACACCAACTTGTTTTTGCCAAATGTTTGCTGCCTCATCATCATCTTCATAAACAGTTACCCATAACTTATCCTCACTAAACCCGTATCCACCATCTGATATAGATTTAGTTAGCAACTCCCAAGCAAGCGCAATAGCACCCTCTTTGAAATAATCACCAAATGAAAAGTTTCCACACATCTGAAAGAAAGATGCATGTCTTGTTGTTTTGCCAACTTCATCGATATCTAAAGTTCTTACACATTTTTGAACAGAGGTTGCTCGCTGATACGGTGGCTTTACCTCACCAAGGAAGAAGGGTTTAAACGGCACCATTCCTGCGTTTACTAATAAAAGATTTGGATCACTTGCAATAAGTGAGGCTGAGGGAACAACTGTATGAGAAAGTTTTAACGAGTTCTTTGACTCAAAAAAATTAAGCCACCTAGAGCGGATATCGACTGAATCCATCACTACTCTTTCGCTTTACTTTTTTCTTACCCTTTTTCTTTCGTTTCGCTGCTGAAACTACAGCTGTTGCTGCCTTCATAGCCATTGGGTTCTCATCAAAAAAGATCCGGTTCCGTTGGTAAATTTCTTAATCAGAGCCTCTAGTGACTTGCCTGCATTGCTTATGCTCTTTATTGGACTATTGATCATCGCAATAGTTTTTGTGACTTCATCAATAGTTCTTGAAAGCCTAAATACTGTGTATGCGATAGCTATAGCGATCACTGCAAGTGAAGATGCTGCGATTATTGTTGCTATTCCACCTGGACCCATATTGGGAAGGATACCTGAAAAGCCGTTAACTACTTGGCAGCGGCTGGAGTATCAACCCCAGTCTCTTTGCGTTGTGCTGGCGTAATAGGTGTTGGTGCACCAGTTAATGGATCGCCACCACTTGCAGTCTTAGGAAAAGCTATAACTTCACGAATCGATTGAGCACCAGCAAGTAATGCGGCAAGACGATCTAGCCCAAGGGCAATACCACCGTGGGGTGGTGGACCGTAATTAAACGCTTCAAGTAAAAAACCAAATTTACTTTCTGCCTCAGATTGAGATAAGCCAATTGTTTTAAAAACTCGTTGTTGCACATCTCGTTGATGAATACGAATAGATCCCCCACCAATTTCATTTCCATTTAAAACTATGTCATATGCATATGCCAAAGCATCACCAGGTTGCTTATCAAAGCTATCGGCAAACTCTGACTTTGGTCCAGTGAATGGATGATGTACTGCCGTCCAACCAGATGCTGAGTTCTCAGAATCGATTAATTCAAACATAGGTGCGTCAACTATCCAGACAAATTTCCAAGCCGAAGCGTCAATTAAATTACAACGAGAAGCAATCTCAAGCCTTACCGCTCCTAGCAAATTCTGAGATGACACTTTCGTGCCTGCGGCAAAGAAAATTGCATCTCCATTTTTTGCGCCTACCTTTGTGGCAATTGAACCACTCTCTTTTCTGAAAGATTCTTCGCTACTGGTCCAGCAAGGCTTCCATCTGCTTGCACGAGAATGTAAGCCAAACCTTTCGCACCTCGAGCTTTAGCCCAATCCTGCCAAGCATCAAGATCTCTTCTAGCAGAACTAGCCCCACCAGGCATTACAACCGCGCCAACGTATTCTGCTTGAAATACCCTAAAAGATGTATCTTTAAAAAACTCTGTTACATCAACTAACTTATTCTCGAATCTAAGATCTGGTTTATCAGAACCATAATCTTTCATAGCATCATGATAAGTCATATGAGGTATCGGTAAAGGAATTTTATAGTTAACAACTTTTTCGAAAACTTGAGATAACACTTTTTCTGCAATTGTAATTACATCAGCTTGATCTGCAAATGAGATCTCAATATCTAATTGAGTAAACTCAGGCTGGCGATCGGCTCTGAAATCTTCATCTCTAAAGCATCTAGCTATTTGATAATATCTTTCCATTCCAGCAACCATTAGTAATTGTTTAAATAATTGAGGTGACTGCGGAAGTGCATACCAAGACCCAGGCTGAAGTCTTACTGGAACTAAGAAGTCTCTAGCTCCTTCGGGGGTTGAACGGGTTAGGTAAGGTGTTTCAATCTCAAGGAAATTTGCCTCTGACATTACCTCACGAATTGCAGTTGTTACTTTAGAACGCAATCTAAGATTTTTTGCCGGGCCTTCTCTTCGTAAATCTAAGTAGCGATACTTAAGTCGCACCTCTTCAGAAATATTACCGATATCCCCGCTATCTACCGGGAAAGGTAGTGCTGCTGCTTCACTTAATACCTCAAGTTTTTCACAAACCACTTCAATTTCACCAGTTGGAATTTCTTTATTTTCATTACCTGATGGACGAAGTTTTACCGTTCCAGTAATTAAAACACACCACTCTGCTCTTAGCTCACCGGCAATTTTTTCATCATTAATTACAACTTGCACGGCGCCAGTTGAATCGCGGAGGTCAATGAAAGCAACCCCACCATGATCTCGCCTTCTGGCAACCCACCCTGCAAGCACAACCTTGGTTGCAACTGCTTTTGCATTAAGTGATCCGGCATCGTGAGTACGAAGCATTACTTTTTTGTTCCTAATCTAGTAATTAGTTCTGAAACAGTAAGGCTACTAGATATTACTTCTCCACTACTCATTAATTTTAATTCACATTTACCGCTTACAACTTCATCATCACCTAGTACTAGGGCAAAAAGTGCCTGACTTTTATCAGCAGCTTTCATACCGCCCTTTAAGCCTCGATCTCCGTAGGCCATATCACAACCGATACCTGCAGTGCGCAAATCAGAAATTAACTTAAATCCTAAAGATTTTCCCTTTTCAGTAATTGGCACAATAAATAAATCTAATTGGTTAATCGATGCTGGTAAGCAATTTTCTGCTTGGCATGCCATCAAGATTCGATCAACACCTAATCCGAATCCAATTCCACTTACATCTGATCCACCCAGCGAACTCATTAATCCGTCATAACGACCCCCGCCGCCAATTCCAGATTGAGCACCAAGTAATTGGTGATCGAATTCAAAGGTTGTTCCGGTGTAGTAGTCCAATCCTCTAACCATCCTTGGATTTATTACGTAATCAATATTTATTTCAGAGAGTAAACGCTTAACTTCCTCAAAATGCTCAGCACTCTCAGAACTTAAATAATCAAGGAGGATTGGCGCCTTAGCCATTGCAGATCTAATCTCATCGCGTTTATCATCAAATAGTCTTAATGGATTAATTTTTGCTCGCTCAATTGTTGCATCGTCTAGTTTCAGAGTGGAAATAAACTTAACTAAATCTGTTCGGTGTGAGTCTCTACTTTTCGCATCCCCTAAAGAGGTTATATTTAATTTATATTGTTTTAGTCCTAATGCTTTAAAGGCTGAATCGGCAACCGCAATCACTTCAACATCAATTGTTGGATCGTTATAACCAATTGCTTCAATTCCTACCTGATAAAACTGGCGATAGCGCCCGGCTTGTGGCCGTTCGGCTCGAAAAAATGGGCCTGTATAAAAAAGTTTAACTGGCAGTTGTCCTCGATCTAAATTATGTTCTATAACCGCGCGCATTACACCTGCAGTTCCCTCAGGCCTAAGAGTAATTGAACGCCCACCGCGATCTTCAAAGGTATACATTTCCTTACTAACTACATCAGTTGATTCACCAACACCGCGAGTAAAAACCTCAGTATCTTCAAAAACTGGTAACTCTATTAATTCATAGCCCGCTAACTTTGCGCTTTTAAGTAATTGATCTCTGACATATTCAAATGACGCCGAATTTGGTGGAAAATATTCACTGACTCCTTTGGGCGCTTGGAATTTACTCACAACTACCGCCCGATCTGATCTAGAAAATCACTCTGCAGGTAAGGATTTCTCACACGCTCAATGGCGATTGTAGTTTGCCCACCATGCCCAGGTAGGACATTTAAGCCATCTGGTAGTGTCAAAATTCTTTCCCGTAAGGTTTTGCGCATATCTGCGGCTGATCCAGTTGGTAAATCGGTCCTGCCAATCCCACCAGCAAATAGAACATCCCCGGAAATTAGTTGCTCATCATTTACTGTAAAAACTACTGAGCCTTTTGTATGCCCTGGTGCAAATATTGGCCCGATATTCAGTCCAGCTATTTCAAAATGTGAAAAATCTTCTAGTTCAATAACATCATCTGGCTCTTTAAAATTTGAACCAAATGCTGAGATTAGTTGCTGACTAACTCCCCCACGATCTAATGCACCCATTGGATCTGATAATAAGAATCTATCTGAACCAGTTATGTATGTTCGCATTGGTATCTCTTTTGTCAACGGTAATACTGAAAACATATGATCAAGATGTCCATGAGTGATTAGAACTGCAACTGGCTTTAAATTATGTTCTTGAACTTTCTCAACAATGCTTTTTACTAAGTTTGGCTTGCCGATACCAGGATCAACAATTATTGCTTCCTGACCTGCGCCGGTAGCCATGATCCAACAATTTGTTTCAAAGTAGGCAGCAACTACTCGATCTATAAGCAAAAATCACCCCCTACATAGCATCGTTTTTTGCGTTCAGATTTCCCTAATTTAGGTACTTAGGTTATCTTTTAGTCAGCACTAAACACAGTAATCAAAGCCCGTAAAGCTATCGATTACTACGCCACCCATAACGGGATCTGTTACACAGAAACCGCGCAATGAAAGGCATAACATGGAGAATGTATCAACACCTACCCTTTCTAATACTGGGGCGGCTGCAGCACTTATAGGTGATCCTGCAAAATTTGGCCGAGTTGGCGAAGACGGCACTGTTTACGTAATTACACCCACTGGTGATCGCGCCGTTGGTTCATATCCTGGTAAGAGCAGTGAAGAAGCACTTGCATACTTTGTTAAAAAATTTGAAATGGCTGCATCTGAAGTTGCGCTCTTAGCCGCACGTATTAGATCTGGCGCAATGGTGCCCAGTGATGCTCATGAAGCAGTAAATAAATTACGAACACAAATTTCTGAACTAAATGGCGTTGGTGATCTAGTTAATCTTGCGCAATCCTTGGAAAAAATCCCCGCACTAATAACTGAACATGAGGGTGCTTATCAAGCCCGTAAAGCGGCGCAACAGGCAGAAAAGCAAGCACGCAAAACTGAAGCTGCTGCTATTAAAGAAAAGATTGTGGCAGAGGCTGAAACACTTATTGACTCTGTTGCCTGGAAAGTAACTACCGCCAGATTAAAGGTTTTACTTGATGATTGGAAGAAAGCGCCTCGCCTTGATAAAAAAGATGATGCAGCGCTTTGGAAGAGGTTTTCATCATCGCGAAATAAGTTTGATAAGAGACGGCGTACCCACTTTGCAAACCTTTCTTCTGAGCAGAAGTTAGTGGCATCAACTAAAGAAGTAATTGTGAAGGAAGCTGAGAGTCTTGCTAACTCAAAGGATTGGTTAAATACAGCAAAGCGATTTAAAGTATTGATGGATCAATGGAAGGCCTCTGGTAGAGGTAAAAAATCTACCGATGATGCATTATGGAATAGGTTTAAAGCCTCTCAAGACACTTTTTTTACGGCCAAGAACGCTGATATGGCAAAACGGAAAGGATCAATGGCAGAAAATTTGATCAAGCGTGAAGCATTAATTGTTGAATTTGAAGCATTACTTCCGGTTACTGATTTCAGGTCTGCAAAAAAGAATTTCTATGACTTAATGGGTAAATGGCAGAAAATCGGTATGACTGATCGTAAAAAGCGTGATGGTTTTGAAAAGCGAATTAAGAAAGTTGAAGAAGAGATATCCGAGATAGAGCGAAACTTTGCCCGTAAGAGTGATCCAACTGCTAAAGCGCAAGCTAATAAGGTTGTTCAAGGGTTGGCCGAGGCAATTGAGAATTATGAAAAACAAGCAGCGAAAGCAGAGGCCGCTGGACAAAGCGCAAAGGCTATGTTGGCACGTGAGGCTGCAGCAGCACGTAGAGAATGGTTGGCACAGGCCCAAAAAGGTTTAACTGAGTACACCAGTTAATTATTAAATACCCTATCTACATCATAAACACCTTCAATTGCTCTAACAGCAATTAATACAGCATCTAGATGTGAAGCATCTGCCATTTCAAAAGAGAATCTACAAATTGCTGTTTGATCTTTATTTGTCACAACGGAGGCACTTAAAATATTAACGTGCTGATCAGATAATGCCTTAGTCACATCTGAAAGCAATCGTGCTCGATCAAGTGCTTGAACTTGGATGTTTACTAAAAACGTGCTTTTAGCAGACATATTCCACTTAACCCCAACCATTCGATCACCTTGGTGAATTCTTAGATCAACAATATTTACACAATCAGCTCTATGAACAGAAACGCCACTACCTCGTGTAATAAATCCCGTAATTTGATCACCAGGCACAGGCGCACAGCATCTTGCAAGTTTTACTAATACATCCCCAGCGCCTTCAACATCAATTCCTGTAACACTCTTTCGTTCACGCTTTATTGGATTAATCAGTGGTGTTAGATCATTTTCTGGATGGGTATCAGTTGTGCCAAGTGAAACCATTAGTTTTTCAATTACTGAATGTGCAGAGACATGACCATTGCCTACTGATTCATACAGGCTTTCGATATCTTCATACCGAAGCTCATGAGCTAATTCAAGAAGTGCATGACCACCTAGAATTTTCTGTAGGGGTAATCCGGCTTTTCTCATCTGCCTAGCAATAGATTCTTGACCCGCTTCAATTGCTTCTTCTTTGCGCTCTTTTGAGAACCAGGCTTTTATCTTCGAGCGCGCACGAGAAGATGTAACGAAGTTAAGCCAATCATGACTTGGAGCGGCATTCACATTCTTGTTTGTAAGAACATCTACAACATCACCATTAACTAGATGGGATTCAAGCGGAACTAATTTTCCATTTACTTTCGCTCCAACGCACTTATTACCCACTTCTGTATGAACTGCGTAGGCAAAATCAACTGGAGTTGCACCAGATGGCAATGCAATCACACTTCCTTTAGGTGTAAAGACAAATACTTCAGGTGTTCGCAGGTCATATCGTAATGTTTCGAGGAAATCACTAACGTCTCCACTTTCTTGCTGCCACTCATGTAGCTGACGAAGCCAGAGCACCTCAGGACTCTTGCCAGGTTCAGTATTTTTAGATTTATATTTCCAGTGTGCTGCAATTCCAAACTCAGCTCTAATATGCATATCAAATGTGCGAATTTGAATTTCTACAGCTTTGCCATTTGGGCCAATAACTGTGGTGTGTAATGATTGATAGAGATTAAATTTTGGCATCGCAATGTAATCTTTAAACCGCCCCGGCACTGGGCTCCACCTTGCGTGTATCGAACCTAAAACACCATAACAATCGCGAACTGATTCAACTAATATCCGTATTCCTACCAAGTCATATATATCGTTAAATTCACGACCACGAACTACCATCTTTTGATAAACACTATAAAAATGCTTTTGCCGCCCATTTACCTGCGCTGTTATACCTTCTAATTTTAAGTCTTGATCAATTGCCGTAACCACTTCTTGCGTTAATTGATCACGAGCTGGTGATCGCTCCCCAACTAAGCGTTCAATTTCTTCAAACTTTTTAGGTTCTAAAACTTTAAATGAAAGGTCTTCTAGCTCCCACTTAATTGCATTCATTCCAAGGCGATGTGCAAGGGGTGCGTATATATCTATTGTTTCCCTAGCCTTGCGCTGAGCGGTCTCGGCAGCAATAAACTCCCAAGTTCTTGCATTATGAAGACGATCAGCTAATTTGATTACTAGGACTCTAATGTCTCTAGACATCGCCACAACCATTTTACGGAGTGTCTCAGCTTCCGCAGTTGGGCCATAAGTTAACTTATCTAATTTAGTTACCCCATCAACTAAGGATGTAACTTCCTCCCCAAACTCACTTTTAATTTGCTCAATTGAATAAGTTGTATCCTCGACAGTATCGTGAAGAAGAGCAGCCATCACAGTTGGTAGATCCATTCCTAGATCAATTAATATTTGAGCAACAGCAACCGGGTGGGTTATATATGCCTCACCAGATTTTCTTATTTGGCCACTATGTGCTTTCTCAGCGGCAGTAAAGGCTTTTTCTAAATCACTATTTGAAAATCCTGGGTGAGATTGAGCTAATCCATCAGATAGCGGCTTTAACAATTCTTGTGTTGTCATAGCGCTGTGGCTGCCTTATTAATTACAAAATATTAACGGCGACGATTGCGTCGAGGTTGGTTGCGCGGGCCGCCACTTGATTGGCTTGAAGTTACTGGTGAATTAGTTACTGGTTTATCACCGCGATTTCCTACTCGCTTGGCTAATGCTTGCATTGCCGGCTCTCGCTCACGCAGAGCTGCCAAAATTGGTGTTGCAATAAATATTGAAGAATAAGTACCAGTTGCTAATCCTATAAATAATGCAAGTGAAAGATCCTTAAGAGTTCCAGCACCAAGTAGGCCAGCACCAACAAAAAGAATAGAACCAACTGGGAGTAATGCAATTAAAGATGTATTAAATGAACGAACTAAAGTTTGATTAACTGCCAGATTCGCAGCTTGTGAGTATGTGCTCTTACCACTAGCTGCAATCCCTTTAGTATTTTCGCGCACCTTATCAAATACGACTACCGTGTCATATAGTGAATAACCTAAGATTGTAAGGAACCCAATGACCGTCGCAGGAGTAACCTCAAAGCCAACTAATGCGTAAATTCCGACAGTGATGAATACGTCGTGAATAACTGAAATGATCGCAGCGATTGCCATTTTTGATTCAAATGCCATTGCTAGATAAAGCATTACCGCCAATAGGAAACCAAATAAACCATAAAGTGCTTTACGGGTAATTTCTTCACCCCAAGATGGACCGATAATTTGTGAATCAATCGAATCAATACTTATATTAAATTTGGCAGCTAGCTTACTTTCCACAGCAGATTGCTGTACTGAGGTTAAAGCATCTGTTTGAACTCTAACTTTGTCGTTACCAATTTTTTGAACAATAACTTGTGTTGTAACACCTGCATCTCGCACTGCAGATTCAGCAGATGATACTGACACTGATTGTGATGTGACTGTAAAGGATGAACCGCCTTTAAATTCGATTCCTAAATGTAAGCCTTGCGTAATTAATGTTGCAGCTGAAGCAAGAATTAATAATCCAGAGAATGCATACCAAATCTTTCTCTTGCCAATAAAATCTACAGAAGTCTCACCGCGATATAAACGACCACCTAATCCTGAATACTTAGCCATTGCTTACACCTCCAGTTGCAGTTGCCTGTTTTTGCACAATTCCCAATGACTTACTTGAAAAACCAGAGAGTGAATGCCCCTCGTTAAAAAATGGAAACTTTGCTAAAACAGTTACCAATGGCTTTGTAAAGAAGAAGACAACGATTAAGTCGATTAGTGTCGTTAGACCAAGTGTAAATGCAAACCCTCTAACGCCACCTACTGCAAAGAAGTAAAGCGTTAAGGCTGCGATCATAGAAACAGCATCGGCAACGATTACAGTTCGACGTGCCCTAGTCCAGCCAGTTTCAACAGCTGACTTAAGAGACTTTCCTTCACGAACTTCATCTCTAATACGTTCAAAGTAAACAATAAATGAGTCTGCTGTAATTCCGATTGCGACAATAGCGCCAGCAATACCAGCTAAAGTCAGAGTAAATCCGATCAACTCACCTAATAGCAAAAATGATAACAGTGCGATTACTGTTGCTAATAGAAGTGAACCAACAGAAACTATTCCTAACCCGCGGTAGTAAAGTACTGAATAAACAATAACTAATAAAAGACCAAGTGCTCCAGCTATTAAACCACCACGAAGCTGTTCTGCACCGAGTGAAGGTGAGATTTGCTGAACCTCACCACGATCAAAGGCAAGGGGTAAAGCTCCATATTTTAAAACATTTGATAAATCTTGCGCTTCAATCTGGGAGAAATTTCCAGTTATCTGTGCGGTTCCGTTATTGATCGGTTCATTAATTCTTGGAGCAGAATAAACCAAACCATCTAAAACAATTGCTGCTTGATTTTGTGGCGGCGGTAGTGTTGTTACACGAGTTGTCATAGCACCAAATTTGCTACTACCTTCGCCATTAAAATCTAAAGTTACATACCAACCAGAGGTGCCTTGCGGATCAATTAAAGATGAAGCCTTAGTAACTTGACGACCTAATACTTCAGCTGGTGCCAAAATATACTTTGCAATACCGCCTCGATCACAACTAATAATTGCAACTGCTTCATTATCACCGCCCCCACCTTGACGATTTTCTGGCTTAGTACAATCAAGTGCGGCAAACTGTGCATTTAATTCTGGTGTAACTCCAGCTGGCAAGGTTGTATTTGCAGCATCGGCGCTAACCGTAGTTGCATTTGCAGCCCCTTCTGCTAAAACGGGGCGAAATCTTAATTCTGCAGTTTGACCAACTAAATCAACAATTCTTCTGCCAGTCTCACCAGGTACTGAAATAATTATTTGACGATTAACGCCAGTGCCCTGGGCAGAAACTTCAGACTCAGCGACGCCTAGTGAGTTAACACGTTGGCGAATAATTGCAACTGCTTGATCAATTGATTCGCTAGTTACCTTTCCAGCTTGTCCAGCTTCAATTCTTGGTTGCAAAGTAACGCTAGTTCCGCCTTGCAAATCTAAACCCAATTTAAATGATGTAGCACCTAATATAAAGGCAACGCCAGTAAAGGCTAGAACCGTTAGCAGCACGATTGAAATAGTTCGTAGCGCTCGGGATTGGGTATTTGCAATTTTGTTCGCGGACATGTGGGGTAATTCTAGGGATAGGTGAGTTTATTGAGAAATCCAACACTTCTTACTGAAATTTATGCGCTAATTAAGTAATTATTGCGCGATATCAGGGTCTTGATCAAAGAGTGACACATCAGTTCCTATCTGAGCAGAAAGTGGTGCTTTCATACCAAGATGGGCCCAGCCAGAGGCTGTTGCAACTCGACCACGCGGAGTTCTTGCTAAAAATCCCATTCGAACTAAAAATGGTTCAGCTAATGATTCAATCGTTTCAATCTCCTCACCAACTGCCATTGCTAGAGTTGAAACACCAACTGGTCCACCGTTAAAGTTTTTAATTAGTGCTGTTAGAACAGCTTTATCAAGCCGATCTAAACCAATCTCATCAACTTCATATATTTTAAGTGCGGCCTGAGCATGTTCTAACTTCACAATTTTCTCTTTATTTACTTGCGCATAATCTCTCACTCTTCGAAGTAATCTATTTGCTACCCGCGGTGTCCCCCGCGATCTTGAAGAAATCTCAACTATCGCCGGTTGTTCTATCGTAATCTCGAGTAAATCTGCACTTCGCTTAATTATCTGAGCAAGTTCATCTGCATCATAAAAATCTAATTGCGCAGTAAAGCCGAATCGATCTCTAAGCGGGCTTGGTAATAAGCCAGCACGAGTTGTTGCGCCAACTAAAGTGAAGTGAGGTAGCTCTAGTGGAATTGATGTAGCACCTGCGCCTTTGCCAACAATTACATCAACTCGAAAATCCTCCATCGCTAAATAAAGCATCTCCTCCGCTGGTCTAGACATTCGATGAATTTCATCTAAAAACAAAATTTCACCCTCAACTAATGATGAAAGTATCGAAGCTAAATCACCCGCATGTTGTATTGCCGGGCCTGAGGTAATACGAATCGGTGAATCCATCTCAGTTGCCACAATCATTGCCAGTGTGGTTTTTCCAAGACCAGGTGGACCAGAAAATAAAACGTGATCTGCGCAAGATTTACGTTCTTTGGCAGCAGAAAGCAAAAGGTTTAACTGATCTCTTACCCTAGTTTGTCCAACAAATTCAGTTAAATTCTTAGGGCGCAGAGCTAATTCAGCAACTCGTTCAGCATCATCTGAGCCTTGATCAATGATTCGATCACTCATTATTTTTTTACTCCAGATTTAAGTGCTAATTTTAATATTTCAGCCTTATCTAACTTATCAATTTTTTCATTACTAGCAATAGCAGTGATCATCGCAGAAGCTTCTTTTGCTGAATAACCTAACCCTTGTAGGGCATTTTCAACCTGATTTGTAATAGATAAATTACTTTTACTTACCCCTGCTACAAAACTAGCAACTTTATCTTTAAGCTCTAGCACTAACCGTTGTGCACCCTTTTTCCCAAGCCCAGGCACAGATTCTAAAAGTTTATGGTTAGAAGAAATAATCGCCGATGCTATGGCTGTTGCATCAGAACTTGCCAATATTGATTGTGCTACCTTTGGTCCAACACCAGTAACTGATAGTAAGAGTTCAAAAAAATCCCGCTCACTAATCTCAGTGAAACCATAAAGGGTTAGTGCATCTTCTCTCACAATAAGATAGGTATGAAAATTTACTAAATTACCAATTACTATCCCAGTGGCTACTCTGCTTGGAACTTGTAATAAAACACCAATTCCGCCAACTTCAACAACAATTGAATTGTTCGTCTTAGATGTCACTTTGCCTGAGATTGAACTAATCATCGTTTCTTAATCGCCTTTTTCTTAGCTGTTGCTAAACGGGCATTACCTACTCCTCGCCAATGATGGCAGATAGCAAGGGCTAAGGCATCAGTACTATCAACTGGTTTTGGAATTTCTCGCAGTTTAAGTAGCCGCTTAACCATATTTGCCACCTGTTTTTTATCAGCCCGACCTGAACCGGTAACAGCGGCTTTAACCTCACTCGGTGTGTGCATTACAACTGGAATCCCCGCTTTTGCGGCAAGTAGCAGTGCAACTCCGGCTGCCTGTCCGGTAGCCATCGCAGTTTTGACATTTAGGTGTGAGAAAACTCGTTCAACGGCAATCACGTCAGGTTTAAATTTTTAATCCAAACTTGGATCTCTTTTTCTAACTCAAATAGTCTTAACTCAAGTGGAGCATCTGGATCAGTTTTAATTACACCAACGCCAACCATCTCTAGTTTTTGTGGGCCAGTTGAATCAACAATTCCAATTCCGCATCTGGTTAGACCAGGATCGATACCAAGCACACGCATTAGTAAAGCCTAATCAGCGATAATTGAATACTAACTAAGGCTCGCCATTACTTCATCTGAAACATCAAAGTTGCCATAGACGTTTTGCACATCATCTAGCTCCTCAATCGCCTCAATTAAATCAAAAACCTTCTTTGCAGAATCTATATCTACAGGTATTGACATAGTAGGCAAAAATGAAGTTTCAGCTGAGTCGTAATCAATACCGGCAGTTTGTAAAGATGTACGCACCGCAACTAAATCTGCAGGTTCGGCAACAATCTCAAAAGATTCACCCAGATCATTTACCTCGTCAGCGCCGGCATCTAGTACTACTTCAAGTAATTTATCCTCAGTTACTTTTCCATTTTGCTTTGAAACTATTACTACACCTTTTCTATTAAAGAGGTATGAGACAGAACCAGGATCTGCCATGTTTCCACCATTTCTTGTTACGGCAACTCGTACATCAGATGCGGCTCGATTTCTATTATCTGATAAACACTCAATAAGTAGTGCAACTCCGCCAGCTGCATAACCTTCATACATAATTGTTTCCCACTCCTTACCACCTGTTTCAAGGCCCGCCCCGCGCTTTACCGCACGATCAATGTTGTCAGCTGGTACTGAGTTCTTTTTTGCTTTAGCTATTGCATCAAATAATGTGGGATTCCCAGAAACATCAGCGCCACCAGATCTAGCCGATACCTCAATTGCTTTAATTAATTTTGCAAAATTTTTAGCACGCCTTGAATCAATTATTGCTTTCTTATGTTTAGTAGTTGCCCACTTGGAATGACCACTCATTATTGCTCCTATAAGCCTTAGGAATTGACCGTTTGTCGGCAAATATTTTCAACAAAAAATTTATGCACTCTATTATCACCAGTTAGCTCTGGATGAAATGCGGTGGCAAGCAAATGCCCTTGTCTAACTGCAACTGGATGGCGCTGCCCTGTTGAATCAGAAATCTCTGCTAAAACTTCTACATTTTCACCAACGGATTCAACCCAAGGAGCTCGAATAAAAACTGCTCTAACTGGTGGATCTGTAATTCCTTTAAATTTTAAATCAGTTTCAAATGAATCAACTTGCCGGCCGAAAGCATTGCGCTTAACTACCATATCAATTCCGCCAAAGCTTTCTTGGCCAATAATCGCATCTTCAACCACATCAGATAGCAAGATCATCCCGGCGCAAGATCCATAAGTTGGCATTCCGCCTTTAATACGATCTTTAATCAGATCAAATAAATCAAAGGATCTAGCAAGTTTTGCAATAGTAGTTGATTCTCCACCTGGAATAACTAGCGCTGAGATATTTTCTATTTCACTCTTTGTCTTAACTGCAAGTGCATCAACTCCGCAATCACTTAGTGACTGGATGTGTTCACGAACATCACCTTGGAGTGCAAGTACTCCAATTTTCACAACTACCAGCCCCGCTCCGCAAGACGGTGTGGAACTGGAATATCAGCAACATTAATACCAACCATTGCCTCACCTAATCCGCGTGAAGCATCTGCAATTACTTTTGGATCAGTAAAGTATGTAACAGCCTTAACACAAGCTGCAGCGCGCTTTGCTGGATCTCCTGATTTGAAAATACCAGAGCCAACAAAAACTCCATCTGCTCCTAATTGCATCATCATTGCTGCATCAGCTGGAGTAGCAATACCACCTGCTGTAAATAACACAACCGGAAGTTTTCCAGTGCTTGCCACCTCTTTAACTAATTCATAAGGAGCTTGTAATTCTTTAGCAGCTACAAATAATTCATCCTCGCGCATTGAGGTAAGGCGGCGAATCTCACCTGCAATAGTTCGCATGTGTGTCGTTGCATTAGAAACATCACCGGTGCCAGCTTCACCCTTAGATCTGATCATTGCTGCACCTTCATTAATTCGCCTAAGTGCTTCACCTAAATTTGTTGCACCGCAAACAAATGGAATGGTGAAATTCCACTTATCAATATGGTTTGCATAATCTGCTGGAGTTAAAACTTCAGATTCATCAATGTAATCCACGCCAAGTGTTTGTAAAATCTGTGCCTCAACAAAATGACCAATTCTCGCTTTTGCCATTACTGGGATAGAAACAGCTGCTTGTATTGCACTGATCATGTCAGGATCAGACATTCGCGCAACACCACCTTGGGCACGGATATCTGCTGGTACGCGCTCAAGCGCCATTACCGCAACTGCACCTGCATCTTCGGCAATTTTTGCTTGCTCAACATTTACAACATCCATAATTACGCCGCCCTTTAGCATCTCTGCCATGCCGCGTTTTACTCGTGCTGTTCCTGTTTCTGTAGACATTCGTTCTCCCTGTATTATTAGTCTCCCATTCTACTAATTACTTGCACAGTGCGGAATCATTTAAATGAAGTCTTGATCACATAAGTGAGCACTTATGGGGCTAATACTGGTGGCTTATCGGTTAAAAGTATCCAGATTTTACCTGCCTTAAATTTCACATCCTTACCATCTTCACTGCGCCAGCTAGTTACATCACTTTCAAGATTTCGCTGCCAATCTACTGGATAGGCAAAACCATCTCTAAGTAGGACTGCCTTACCACTGCCTGTAGTTTTACTAAATGGTGTTATCTCACCAAATTTATCTCCATAAATTGAAGGAGTGATTGAAACGATTTGAATAATAGCTGTATCAGCGTAGAGATGAAGACCTGATGCTGCTAATTTTGGTTTGTCATTAAAATAAATTAACCACTTACTACTCTCTACATCCCAACGTAATTCATATCTAGCACTTGGCCACTTCACTTTTACAGATGAGGTGATAGCCACTGCTGCGGGCTGTTCACCAAAAATGAATGGTGAGGTTATCGCAGTATCAATTCTGATCTTTGGATTAGCATTTGCTCTTTCAAGCAAAAGATCAGGTTTTAAGATCATATTTACTGGTCCAGGTCGATTTGGATCTTTTCCATAAATTGATGGTGGGTTTCGCTCTGCTGAAAGGTTTTCTAAATTTGCTGCAGCAATCACTGGGCGCATCCTTGATTGTGCACCGCTATATGCAAAACCAACTCTTCCAAATTGAGAAAGTATTTCTAAATCAGATATACGAGCAGATCGTACTGGTCCGATTAATGGCGGAAGTTTTGATGTGTAAATGGCAGCAAGCCTGGTAATGCCACCCTCGACCTGTTCAACATAAACTAAATCAGCATCCTCGACACCAATTTGTGGATGTGCTGGAGTTGAGTCATCTATTTTTACAGCCAATATCTGATTGTTAATACCAGGCAGACCGTTAAAGAAATTCTTTTCTATCTCAGGCTTTAATTGAAAATTGGCTAATTCAGATAATCGATTCACACCTGTTATTGATAGGAGTATCACCACTAATGAGATAAATAGAAAGATGCGTCTTGCTAATTTCACACTACTTCATCCTCAAATGCGTAACGAACTGGAATAGGTGCTTTTCCTGCTAACCGGAATAAACGAATCAACGGCTTGGACCTTACATTTCTAGTCGCATTTACCGACTCTAAATGAATATTAATTGCTAGCTTCACCTTGCTTGAAATATCAGATAGTTCTACTAAGAGCTCAGATGGTAATTGAAGTGAATTATCTAGCGCAGCATTTTGCACTAATTTCAATGCCTGTGAGAGCACACTCTCTGCAGCCGATCGTTCTACTATGTTTGCATCTCTTGCAGCCGCAGCTGAACTTGAAATTAAGTAAGCAGTTGCTGGATCTAGATTTGATACAAGCACAATTTGGTGAGCAAGAGCTGCTCTTTGCTGAAGTAGTGAATCAAGAGTTGCCCATGATGTTTCAACTCGATGGTGTAAGCGATCTAATCTTGATGCAGAAAAAGATAAGTACCAGCCTATTAAAACTATGGCTAATACCAAACTTAAGGTCTCTAGGTTCATCTTCTGCTCCAAAATCTAGTCTCGGATGACAAACTTACTTTTTGTCCACCTGCTGTTGCCATTTCATAGATATTTTCGATCTGTTCAGCTACAACTTGCCAATCATATTTTTGAGCACTTAACTTTCCATTCTCAGATAATTTCTCACGCTTTTCGCCATCTCTAAGTAGTGCGACTAGAACCTTCGCAAGCTCTGCACTATTTTCGTTAGTAAATAAGCTACCAGCATCACCATTTTCTAAAACCGCTTTAAAGGCTGGAATATCACTTGCTACCACTGCGGTTCCAGCAGAGAGTGCTTCAGTTAAAATAATTCCAAATGATTCACCGCCAGTATTTGGGGCAACATATATTTTAACTGATTTAAGAAAGCTCTCCTTCATCTCATCAGTAAGAAATCCTAAAAACTTAATTCGATTACGAAGCTGTGGATCAATGTTTTTAATGTAATCCTTACTTTCGCCAGGTCCTGCGATTAAATACTTAACATCAGGAATAAACCTTGCAACAATTGGAAGTGAATCAAGTAGAACCTGTAAGCCTTTTCGAGGCTCCTCAAATCTTCCAATGAATCCAATAGTATTTTCACCACTATATTCAGCAGATTTCTTAGCATTTGCATACTTATGTCCATCAATTCCATTTGGAATTACAACCGCATCTGTTTCAAAATGATCTTTTAGTGTGGATCTGGCTAACTCACTAACTGCAATTCGGGCGGTTAATTTTTCAACAATTGGTTCTAAAATCGGACCAATTGCATATATTGCTTTCTTCTTTGGTGTTGAAACATGAAATGTGCCAACTAATGGCCCCTCGGCTGCTGAACAAGCAAGTAGTGACAGGGATGGAATAGCTGGCTCATGTAAATGTAGTAAATCAAAATCACCAGATGCTATCCATTGTTTAGCTCTTGAACTAGCTATCGGCCCAAATAAAACCCTAGCCACTGAACCATTTATGGGTATCGAAATAGGCTTACCAGCATTTACAACGTAATCTTCGATTTCAAGTGAATCATCACTTACTGGTGCAAGTACTGATACATGATGGCCTTCTGTAATTAAATGCTCAGTTAACTCACGAACATGAGTTTGTACTCCACCTGGCGTATCCCAGCCATATGGGCAAACCATGCCAATTCTACTTTTCTTCATCTATCCAAATCCGTTGCAACATGTGCCAGTCTACTGGTGATTCCTTAATATGTTTTGCAAAATTATCAGCCATAGATTGAGTTACCACTCTTACCTTTTCATCTTCACTACCTGAATCAGGAACCACTACAGTTTTATCAAATATAACCTTAATGCCCATATCGGTATAACGAATGTAAGCAGTAATTAAAGGCGCCCCAGTTGTAATTGCTAAAATTGCGGGTCCACCTGGCATTTTTGCAACTGCTCCAAGAAATTCTACTTCAATACCATTTCTAGACATATCGCGGTCGGCAACTAGTGCTATTAGCTTGCCTTCATTTAAGCGCTGAGTAAGAAGCGGAATAGTTTTTTCTTTATGACTAATTGGCTCAATTCCAATGCTTTGTCGATAATCTAAAAACTTCTTAAATATTGCCTCTGGCTTTAACTTTTCAACTACTGCAGTTAAATTAATACCAGTTGAGCAAAAATAAGCTGCTGCATGATCCCAATTTCCAGCATGAGGTAAAGCAATAATACAACCTTGCTTTGCGCTAATGGGATCGCGAAGTAAATTCTCTCTAATTACCTCTGTAGTACTAATGATCCGCTCTTTACTCCATTTATCAAGGCGAAAAGTATCAAACCAATACCGTAAGTATGATCTCATTCCAGCTTTAGTTAGTTTTGATAACTCACTTTTACTTAGCTCTGGTGACACTCTCTTATAGTTACTGCGCAACCTCTGAACTTTACTACCATTGCGACGGTAGGCAAAATCTGAAACCAGATTGGCAATTTTATAGGCCAATTTTTCCGGTAGGAATCCGATTATTTTCCAAATGGATAAGTACAACAAATACATTACTTCACCGCTTTATAAACAATCATAAGTCGTTGCAGCATTGTGATGATTGATAGAATTGCCACACTCCAAATACCAATACTCATCGCATAATCAACTGATAGGCCAGTTAACCCATATGCGCTAAGGGCAATAATTAATCTCTCACTTCTCTCAGCAATCCCACCACTACATTCGATCCCAAGTGATTCAGCTCTTGCTCTTATGTATGAGACCATAAATGAAGTGAATGCTGCAATTAAAAACACTGGTACTAAAGGATCTGATTTATCAATATAGTAAATCATTGCGCCAAGTAATATGGCAGCATCACTTAATCTGTCTAAAGTTGAGTCAAGAAGTGCTCCCCATTTACTTACTCCCTTAGCTGACTGGCGAGCAACGGCGCCATCAAATAAATCAAATAAAACAAATATGCAGACAAAAACTACGCCTATAAAAAATTCTCCCTTTGGGAAAAAATAAAGAGCGCTAGCGATCGATCCGATCCCACCCACCGCCGATATCATGTTGGCGCTAACGCCTAACTTGACCAAGGTTTTAACACACGGGGCAATAATTTTGGCGACAGGAACACGTAATGAACGCTGCAACATAATTCCCATCGTAGGCTTACCAATGATGGGCGACCTAATTAACGCACGGTTTATCCTTGGGATATCTGCTGATAATGAGTCAATTTGTGCTGCCCTAGGACTGCCGGCAGCCAAAATCGATGATCCTTCCTTAATTACCTCTGATGTGGTTGTAGTAATAGCTAGTGCTAAGACTGGAATTGATTCAAACATAGTCAAGAATTGGATAACTTTTAGAGAGTTATACATACCAACAATTGTTGTAGTTACAGATTTTGAAGATGGCGATGTTGATTTTGAAGATATGAGCGCAATTGTTGGAAAAATGTTAGAACCAGTTCTAACCCCCTACTTAGTTCTTCATGCTGATACTGGTGAACCTACTGCGCTAATTAACCTTGAGGACCAGATGATTACAGATTATTCAAATGCAAAGGTAAGTAAAATTTCTAGCGATGTAGAACACCGTGAATTAGTTTTAGAGTTTAAGGAAGAGTTACATAATGCTTTAACTGAAGGTGGTTGGGACCAATTTGTGCAGGGCTTAATAATTCCAGCTATACCTTTAATTTAAAAATAAACTAGGTATTGCTGAGATTAAGCACTTCCTAGATCTGATTCCAACCCGAAGATAACTGTTCTCTACTTTCTTGTAATAACTTAGGTATCACCTTAGTTTTGCCAATAATCGGCATAAAATTAGCATCACCGCGCCATCTTGGAACTATGTGCTGGTGAAAGTGTTCAGCAATACCGGCGCCAGATACCTCACCCTGATTTATTCCAATGTTAAAGCCAACTGCGTTACTAACCTTGCGCAGCACCTTCATGCTTTGCACGGTTAACGCTTGCACCTCATTGCGCTCAGATTCTGTTAGCTCTGGCAATTCAGCTACGTGGCGAAAGGTACAAACTAATAAATGCCCTGCGTTATAAGGGTAAAGATTCATTACAACATATGCCTCTTTACCTCTTGCAACGATTAATGCCTCTTCATCAGATAGGGATGAGATTCTGCAAAACGGGCAAGAGATCTGATTTCCAGCAAGTGGGCGGTTTTCACCTTCAAGGTAGGACATCCGATGCGGAGCCCAAAGCCTTTGCCAACTATCTGGCATTCCTGCCCCACCAGAATTTATTTGATCTGACATTAAATTTGTTTACGATCTTTAACAATCGCTAAGACTTCAGCAATTGCATCTTTAATTGGAATCTGATTTTTTTGTTCACCATTTCGATACCTAAATGAAACCGCTTTCACAGCTACATCTTCATCCCCGGCAATCATCATAAATGGAATCTTTTCAAGTTGAGCATTTCTAACCTTCTTCTGCATACGATCATCTGAACTATCAATATCAACACGAATACCAGCCTTCTTAAACTCTTTAACAACATCAGAAAGATAAGGAATAAATGAATCAGCTACTGGAATAGCTCGCACTTGAACGGGGGCAAGCCATGGTGGGAAAGCACCTGCGTAGTGCTCAGTTAAAACACCGAAGAATCTTTCAATAGAACCAAATAAAGCTCGGTGAATCATTACTGGGGCTTTACTAGATCCATCCGAGGCTGCATAACCTAAATCAAAACGTTGTGGTAATTGAAAATCAACTTGAATCGTTGACATCTGCCAAGTTCGCCCAATTGCATCGCGCGCCTGTACTGAAACCTTTGGTCCATAAAAAGCTGCACCACCTGGATCTAAAACTAACTCTAGTTTTGTTTCTCCGCAGCAAGGCGTAGTGCCTCAGTGGCATCTTGCCAATCCTTATCTTCACCAACTGATTTTTCCGGATTTCTAGTTGATAGCTCTAAGTAGAAATCTGTTAACCCATAATCTCTTAATAAGTTAAGTACGAAGGTTAGAAGTGAATCTAACTCATCACCCATCTGCTCTTTGGTGCAGTAGATATGAGCATCATCTTGGGTAAAGCCGCGTGCCCTAGTTATGCCATGAACTACGCCTGATTTTTCATAACGATATACCGTGCCAAATTCAAATAATCTAAGTGGTAGATCTCGGTATGACTTTGGTGTTGATTTATATATCAAGTTATGAAACGGGCAATTCATTGGCTTCATGTAATACTTTTGACCAGCTTTTTAATCGTGCCATCGGCATGAAATTCTTCATCCATCACCATCGGCGGATACATACCGTCGGCATACCACTGCAAGTGCCCTGATGTTTCAAATAATGATGCCTTAGTTAAATGAGGTGAGTAAACAAATTGGTAATCTTCTTCTTCATGCCGCTTTCTGGAGTAGTCCTCCATTACCTTTCGAATAATTCCACCCTTTGGATGAAATACAGCAAGTCCTGAACCAATTTCCTCTGGAAATGAAAATAGATCTAACTCAGCACCTAACTTACGATGATCACGCTTTTCAGCCTCCGCCAGCAGATTTAGATAATCATCTTGTGCTTGCTGGGTTGGCCAAGCAGTTCCATAAATTCTTTGCAGCATTGGATTTTTCTCAGATCCTCTCCAATATGCACCAGCTGCTCTCATTAACTTAAATGCAGGAATATGTTTTGTAGTGGGAAGATGTGGACCACGGCATAGATCACTCCACACAGCATTTCCATCTCGACCTAGATTGTCATAAATTGTTAACTGCGCACCACCAACTTCAACATTAGATCCATCCTCAGTACTCACAGATTTTAAGCCAATTAATTCGCACTTATATGGTTCACTCTTTAATTCAGCAAGTGCCTCTTTTTCAGTAACTACTCGCCTTTTAAAGCGTTGACCAGCTTTAACAATCTTTCGCATTGCAGTTTCTAGTTTTTCCAAGTCAGATGGCGTGAATGGATTTTTTGGATCAAAGTCATAATAGAAACCATCTCGTATAGGTGGACCAATACCTAGTTTTGTATCTGCGAATACTTCTTGTACTGCTTGAGCTAAAACGTGCGCAGTTGAATGGCGCAGAACATTTAAACCATCCTCTGAATCAATTAAAACTGACTCAATCACATCACCATCTGATAACTCACTCCAAAGATCTGAAAGTTGACCATTAATTCGGCAAACTACTACGTCATTTTTGCCTTCAAATAAATGAGTTGGTCGTTGATCAGAGGCGACCTGAACAGATTTACCATCTACGGAAATCTTGATCTGAGAAGACATACCCCCTAGGTTAGCAAAGCGGAGTGTAAAGGTGAGTTATTACCGTAGATATCCATACCAAATAACTAGTAAAGCTAGTGCGGTGAATGCAATTACTGCAAAGATTAGCAACTTCTGACGCTTAGCAATCTTTGTGGAATCAATAGCTCTGTTTGCAACACCTTTCGCGGTTTTCAATGCTCTAGCAGCCCATGCAAACTCAGTACCTAAAATTCCAAGTCCAGCAAAAATAATTAACCAACCAGGTCCAGGGGCAATTAATGCAACTACACCGATTACTGTCACGAGTCCACCAACTATCCCAACTAAAACTCTTTTTAGGATTGGGCTCATGGGTTAATGTTACTAAATAACCGCTGACTAAATTGAGTAATTAATTGAATTCCAACTAAACTCTCATCAAATAACTGATCTTCAACCTTACTAACTGGTTGAATTAATCGAATTGATGAGGTCAGATACACCGCCTTGGCCGCTAGCAGCTGCTCAAAGTTAAATAGACCCTCTTTCACATCGAACCATTTAATTAAAAGCTCCCTGATTATTCCTGGCAAACATCCGGTCTTTAGATCGGGGGTTAGCCAGCCATCAGAGGTAAGAATTAATAAATTAGAAAAGCGGTTTCAACAACATGGCCATTCTCATTTAACAAAATTCCATCATCAAATCCTAACTGCTGTGCTTTTCTAACTACTAAAAGTGATTCTCCATAAGAGATTGATTTAACTCCACTTAAAAAAGCATTTGAACTCTTCACTCCCGTGGCCCGCATTAATGCAATTGGCTTATCTGAAATAGTCTCTGGTTCAACAGTTATAAACCATTGTCCATCTGATAACACGCTTAGACGCATTCGAGATTGCCCGACGCAGCCTTGCAATATTTTGGTAATACCAAGTTCAATATCTATCTTAGCTGGCAGGGTAATTAGTAATCTCTCAGCACTCTTACTTAAGCGATCGTAATGCCTCTGCCAAGCAATCACTTTTTCATCAACAGTTAGGATCGTTTCAAATAAGCCATCACCTCTAAGCAGGCTTAGTGAATATGGCAAACTTACTACAGCACTTTGTATTTCACCATTAACTAGTAATTTCATACTAATACACCGGATGCGATCGCTATTAAGCGAGCTGCCTTAAGGGCCGTCTCTTCCCATTCACTTGTTGGATCACTCTGATATGTAATACCAGCACCTGTTCCAAAGTTAATCTGCCCATCTTCTAATGACCAAAATATTCTAATTCCAACTGATAGTAGTGCTTGATCATTTTCAACCCAACCAATAACACCACAATATGGGCCACGCTCTACTGATTCAATTTGTTTTATACTTTTAATTGCGGATGATTTTGGCGCCCCACTAATTGAGCCTGCAGGTAGGAGAGCTTTGGCAATATCTGGCCATTTTACATCTTTCCGCAATTTTCCTACGACATCAGAAACTAGGTGATACAAACCTGGATGAGATTGGGTTGCAAGAAGTCTTGGTACATCCACGCTTCCTGGCTCACAAATTGCACCAAAATCATTGCGCATTAAATCAACAATCATTACATTCTCAGCCCTGTCTTTTTCACCAAATGAATCTGTCTTTGCAGTTCCTTTAATCGGAGTTGATTTAATCACCGAACCTTTTTTCTCTAAAAATAAATTCAGGTGAAGCCGATGCAATCTCTAATCCGTCAAGTTTAAGATAACTAGCAAATGGAGCTGGATTATTTGATTGCAAATTAACGGCTAGGCCTTGTAGGGATTGATCACAGTCTGTGCTTAATATGCGACAAAGATTAACTTGATAAATATCTCCATCTGCTATTTTTTCCTTAATCAATCTGACATTATCTTCATAAGTACTTTTTAGATTTGTGATGATTGCCAAGGTGTAGTAATCCCCTGCCAAGGCATCGCAGGAAGTGGTGCGTTAACAACTGTTGCAAATCTTGCGCATATCCATTCACCTTCAAAGGTATTTACTACCGCCCAAAAACCAGGCTTAGAAAGAGAGCTTGGATCATTTGAGATTTCAACACAATTACTGGCAAGGCGGTTACCCATCCAAAAGAGTGCACCTGTGTTATCCATGTTTGAACGCTACCGCTAGCACCGCCTGCTGGTAGCAAATATTCAATTGTGCAGGCAAGTCCTAGATGCGATAGATTTCACCTCGCACTTCGCGGACGTAGCGCAGTTGGTAGCGCGGAACCTTGCCAAGGTTCAGGTCGCCGGTTCGAACCCGGTCGTCCGCTCTCAAAGAGTTATAAAGTTTCATCTGCGAAAGCAAAGCTAGGTCGGATGGCCGAGAGGCGAGGCTCGGGACTGCAAATCCCGCTACACGGGTTCAAATCCCGTTCCGACCTCCATAAATATCAAGCTGCTGGTGGCCTCGATAAAATTCCACCGCAATTATTAATTGTAAAAGATCCAGCGGCAAATGGAATAACTACTGCATCCCCACGGCTCACCTTTATATTCTCACTGTTTTCAAAAACTAACTCGCCATCTCCAGTTAAGCAAAGAAAAATCCCAAAACCAGCTTCCACCTTTTTATCATCCCCAGTTAAGTAATCTGCTCTAAAAAATGGATCAGCTACTGATTTAAAAATACTAGATGAACTTTCGCTATCGCTTTCATATCGACTAATTATTTCACTTTCTTCCTCTTTACGTAGAGGTGAAAGTCTTAATGCATCTAATGCAACATCAAATCCAAGATTTAGATGTCCGTCTTTATCGCCATCAACTGCAAACCCATCCCATTCAAGTAAA